>OGLW01000884.1_pt1 | contig 11339 bp, 9 predicted proteins | sample 1572961 | NCBI WGS metagenome assembly OGLW01 (sample SAMEA2581880, study PRJEB24529) | metagenome | biome: Human gut stool | place: China | collected 2011
ATGATACGCCACCACCGGATGCTCCGCCGCCGGAAGGCTGGTTGGAAACGGTCACAGTCAAACTTTGTTCTGCCACATCTGCGTACTCTGCGTTTCCCTGAACCTTATACCAAACGGTGTATTCCCCAGCATTTTTCGCTGTGGGGATCTGCTCGCTCCATTTGGAATCGTCAAGCCGGTAGAGCATCGTGCCGCCAGTGGTCTTGCCTGCTGTAACCAGTGCCTGTTCTGTACCATTGTAGGTCAGGGCGTTTGCCGTAGGTGCCGTAACAGTAGGGAGAAGCTTGTTGGTCGCATTGACATTGACGGTCAGAGTGATGTCCTCATAGTTTGTACTCTTGATTACTACGGTCACTGTGCCCACAGAGCCGGTGGTTTTCACGTCATTTTTCTGAATCGGCAGGGTCAGCTTGCCGTTTTCCACCTTCGCGCCGCTGGTGTAGTAGCTGCCATCCAGTTTGATTTCGCGGATCTCATAGGTGAGTGCACCATACTTTTTGGGCGTTTCCAGCTTGGGCAGGGCGGGGAGGGCCACTGTGTAGGTGTTCGCGTGGCCGTTTACAATGGTCAGCGCGGTTTCCTTAGTAAAGCCAGGGACAGCGGCCCTGGTGATGCTGCCAGTCGTGGGGAAGCTGCTCTGCTCCAGGGCGTAATTCTTCGCGGTCTGCCCCATCAGGGTCACTCTGGCAGTGATGTTCTTGCCGTTGCCCACACTGGCATCGTCAAAGCTGGCGGTCACGGTGTAGTCTGTGCCTCGGTTCAAGGTCACGTTGTCGAAGATCACGCTGGTGGGTTCCACGGTTGTCGTGCCGTCGTAGATCTTGGCCGCACACGCTACCTTGGTGATCGTCAGCGGTTTCTTTCCAATACTGACCGCCACGCTGGTGGGTGCGGTATCGTTGTGATTTTCATCGCCAATCACCCGATACCACACGGTATATGCTCCGGCATCGGTGCCGGTAGGGATGTCCGGGCTGTATGTACCGTTCTCGGTCAGGCTGTACTGCATAGTGCCATAGTTCGCCACGCTGCCTGCGGTAATGAGCGCCTGCTCCTGGCCGGTATAGGTCAGGTTTTCCTGCGCTGTGGGAGGCGTGATTGACCTGATGTCGGCCTTTTGTACCGTCACAGCAATATCCTCGCTCATCTTCTCGTAGCCGTCGCAAGTGGCGGAAAAGCGGAAGGTATGATTGCCTGCGGGCAGCTTTTGTGCAGAAAGATCAAATTGATTCTTTGTTGTCGCACCGCCAACTGCTGTCTCTTTGCCGTCCTCCACCTTGTACCACTGGAAGCTTACAGCGCCAGTGCCGGTTTCCTTCTTTACATTGACAAGAAGCGTCCCCGTACCGCCATAAGTCATGCTCATCTTGGTCGGATAGTCCATGCTCTTGATGGTGATCTTGGCCATAGAAACATTGGTCAGCTCCGTACCGCTAAGGTCGCTGATCCAGGTACTGCCGCTCTTAAACGTGTAACCCTCCGGCAGCAGGGATGCCAGCGTGACATCTCCGGTGACGGTCAGCTTTGCCGCCGTCTTACCGTTCAGATCCAGCTTGAGCGGGCTGCCAATGGTGATCTCGCCTGCATTTGCCAGCAGCTTCACCGTACCGCCGCCGGCTGCGGCGATGGCGTCATCTGCCGTCCGATGGTAGGAAATGCTGCCGTCCTTCTTTGTCACCTCAGCGGCATAGCCGCAGTAGGGGCAAACCTTCCCGCCGGAAGGGTCATCCGGGTGGCTGCACTTCACAACGGTTACGGCAGTATACTCCTTCATTTCCGACAGCTTGAGCAATGCGCCGCCTTGCTTCTGATAGGCATAGCCCGCTGCCAGCAGGGACTGATAACATGCTGTCAAAGGAGCCGCCGGACAGGGTCACTTGAATATTGTTAAGAAGTCCCAATTCCAGCCGAGCCGCGCTGCCGCCGGACATGGTCAGCGCTCCCTCCGTGTAGATGCCGCCGGTGAACGTGCCGCTCGTTACCACGGCTTCGTTCCCGGTAAGGAAGAAAAGCCCAAATCCACGGACGCCAGTTCCGCCGCCTACGCTTCCCTCCAGGGTGACATTGTCCAGCGTCAGCTTTGCGCCTGTGTGGTCAAATTTTCCAACTTCCACCGCATTAGCGGACTTGGAGACACAGGTGCTTTGCACCTTGCCGTTTGTTATGGCTACATCGGAGCCGAGGATACAAAGAAGCGCCTCCTCACGGGATTTGCTCAGGGTGTGTCCATTCAAGTTCAGTATAATATTTTTGCTGATTTCGATAGGCTCTGCGTTCTCGATGTCCAAAGGCCCCCGCAGCGTGATCGTGTCACCGTCCTGCGCGGCAGCCAGCGCTGTTTCCAGACTGGTGTATCGCTTGCCGCCGGTTTCAAATGCCTCCACCAGCGCATGGCAGAATTTGCAGTAACCGGCGCTGTCCACCTTGCCCGCATGGTCGCAGATTCTGCCGCAGGCGCATTTGCCGTTCTGATATTGGTCGGTATGCGCGACCACCTTGACCGCTCTATTCGCAATATCTACATTGGAAACGTTCAAAATTTCGTTGCTATTAGCGTCTGCAAAGGCATATCCGTCTGCCAGCAGAGCCAGGGCCTCCTCACCAAGTGCTGCATTGATTCCACCTTGGAACGTGCCGCCCTGGAGCTGGGTTTTCCCGAGGAAATTCACCTGATGCTGAAACACGCAGTTGCCCTTTACCGTCAGGGTAAACAGTTTATCAAGGGTGCCCGCGCTTGTTGTAACGCTGTCTAATATCAACACCGCGGGGGCGCTGGTGGCAATGTCATTTATCGTGCCGTTTTTGATGGTAACGCTCTTGTACGGGAAATTTTGCAGATCCAGCGTCTTGACCTTGTGGCCCTGCAGATCCAGCGTAATGTCCATTTTGTTCGCCGGCTCGCCGTTCCCCGCTTTCAAGGTTGCGTTAGTATCCCGCACAAAATAAGCGGTTCCGCCGGAGAACAGAATGAACCCAACATCAGGGTTATCGCCTTCAAACGTATAGGGGATACCGTTGCGAATAAAGAGCACATCCTTGCTGCACGGTTCGCCGCACTGTTGGCATTTGCCATCGTGGGTGTATTTTGCATGGGGGCAGGTGTTAACGGTAACGGCGACCGTGTCTGTATTTACGGTATAGTTATTATAGGACAGCTTGCAGTAGACCTGGCCGCTGTACTCCCAGTCCCTGCCCTCCACTGGGGTCAGGTTGGACTTGGTCAGGACGATTTTATTATAACTGCCGCTGCCTGTGCCCTGAAATTCTTTTCCGTTCACATACCACTGATAGGTGATTTTACCGGACTGACCGCTTTCCAGAGAGGCGCTGACATCGACAACCGCTACACTTTCCCCATCTAATTTCTCATATACGACCTCCGCCTGCTTTTTTATGGTAATGGGGTTTCTGGGCGCGACGGCGACGGTGACCGTTGCGGTGGCGGTCGCCTTAGCGGGAGAGAAACCATTTTCGCTGTCTGCGGTCAGCTTCAGCTTATAGCGGCCCTCCTTGACGGTGCTGTCGGCGGTAACGGTGATGGTCTGGTTGTCAGCGGATTTTTCCACCGTCAGACCGGTGGGTTTGCCCTCCAATTCCACGTTCAGGGTATCCATCTTGACCTTGCTGCCGGTCACGGAGAAGGTCGCCGTCTGACGGCCTAAGCTTTCCTGTAGGGTTCCCTGCTGCGCGCCGACGGTCAGGCTTGCGCGGGGCGCCATCTGGGCGATATAGATGGTCTTGACGTCCCCTTCTTTTGTCGTATCGTCCGCTGTGCCGACCGACATATCGTCTGTGTTTGCATTCTGATTTTCCGAATACAGAACGGTCAGGTTGCTGTTGATGTTTCGGGCCTTTCCATAACTATTCGAAATCGCACCATATTTTCCGGTGGCGTAAAGGGTTCCTCCGTTCATGGTCAGGGATGCAGTGTCAATACCCCAACCGGAATTTAGATTCAGCGTTCCACTCTCAATCACGATGGTTTTAGCGCTCAAGCCGTACTGACCGCCGTTGGTGGTTATCTTTGCCCCGTCTTTTATGGTAAGCTTCCCGCCGGCGGTGTCACTGTAGGCGGAATCCGCAATACCATATTTCCTGTCAGGAACAGTGACCGTCAGACTGCCGCTTCCCTGAATGGTCAGACTACGATAATCCATTTCCAGAGCGGAGAGCTCAGCAGTATCGGAAATCGTAATGGTATTCTCGCCTTTCAGCGTGATTGTTGTGTCGCCGGTCAGTCTCACCGGGGTAGTTATGGTCTGGTTCTCCCAGGTAACATCGCCGGAGATGGTTCCTTCAGTGCTTGCCGCAGCTGCCATCAGGGGCGTTGCCTGCTCTGTTCCCTTGCAGGCAGAGAGGTCTGCATCTTCCGCAGAGCAGATGGGACAGTCGGGATTGAGCGCCCCCTGCTCACAGTGGGTCTCGCAGCTGCACTCCGCCGGAGCATTCCCGGACACACCGGACACATCAGTTTCCACCGCAGATGCCGGAACTCCCGGCATCGTAAAAATCATTGCCGCCGCCAGTAAACATGCGGCCGGCCGTTTCCATTTCCATTTCCATTTCATTTTATTCATCCTCCTCACGTTGTTCGTTCCTTCTCGTTGCTTTCTGAAGCAGCTGGGATACTGCCTCCCGCAGCTGATATTCCGTCACAGGCTTCACCCAAAAGTCATCCACCTGCAGCCTGTGGCTTTGGGGTTCAAATTCTGCCTGGTCGCTGATCCAAAGGAGCGGGACATCCTTGCTGTACCCTCGTATGCTCATGCAGAAATTCATCCCCCTGGCTCCGTCCTCCATGACTACCACAGCGTCATAAGGCCCATCCCGCTGCATGGCATAGACGCAGAATACGCCATTGTCAAAGCGGTCTACTTTGCCAAGCTTCATCAGCAAAGCGGTTTCTTTTTCTTTCTGGCTATAACTGCATAGCGCAATTCGCATTTCCATACCTCCGTTTCCTGATGGGCGCCATCGCCTCATATAGCTCCTGATCACTACAATCTATGGAGAGGAATGCCGGGATATGAAGCTGATACGCGATCAGGGCGAAGTTTTCATCATCACTCCACCAGACAAGCGGTACTTCCGGTGCCAGCTGCTTTGCCTGAATGGCAGCCTCCAATCCCCTTGCCCCGGTCATTGCGATGACAACCGCATGATATCGGCTCCGCCGCAGTGCCTGAGATAGCTGCTTCTCATTCCATAGCTCGTCGATGACAAGCTGCCCATCCCCATCAAAAAGGGAGCGCAGCCTGCTTTCAAACCATTCCACATTTCTCAGCTCCGTACAAAGTGCGATTTTCATACCGGGCCTCCTTTCCTGAAAAGAAAAATTAAAAAACCAGACCTTCTCATCGGAAAGTCTGGTAGTATAATTAGAGTAGCATCTTGTCAAGAGAAATACAACCGACTTTGTTTAAGACGCAGGTTTCCTGTTTAAGACGCAAGTTTTTTCCTGCGGTTTTATGTTATACTCATATTGGATTATTGTGCAAAGGAGATGGTACGATGCAGATCGCGATTGTGGATGACAGAGCAGAGGACAGAGAAGAACTGTCTGCCTGCTTGGAAAATTATATGAAAAAGCATCAGCTGGACTATACGCTGACAGAATTTGAGGACGGAGAGAATTTTCTGAAAGCTGCCGCCCAGGCCAATTTTCAGCTTGTCTTTATGGACATCTATATGGAGAACATGGATGGAATAGAGGCCGCCAGAAGACTGCGCCAGAAAAACAGGCTCTGTAAGATCGTTTTTCTGACCATTACAGAAGATTATGCCCGGATGGGGTACAGCCTGTCCGCCAGCTATTATCTGCTGAAGCCGCTTTCGCTCCATCAGGCAGAATTTGAAGAAGCGATGGAGCTGTGCCAGCTAAAACCGCCCTATGAAGTGATGACACTTTCGGTTATGGCTGACCGTCAAAAGCTGGAACTTCCCACAGAGAAGATTCTATACATAGATTATCAAAACCGTATGACACGGATTCATACGGCGGAACGCGTGATACCGGTAAGCGGAGGCTTTCAGGAGGTCACTGCCGCATTGCAGAAGGACAAGCGTTTTTTGCCCTGCTACCGGGGCGTTTTAATCAACATGGATTATATCAGCCAGGTTGACAGTCAGACCTTCCATTTGATAAACGGCGAGGAACTTCCGATTGCTCTCCGCAATGGAAAACAGCTGCGGGAAACCTACCGTCAATATGTTTTCTCTGGAATGGGGGGTATCGTATGAGAATGAAGCAAATACACAGGCGTATTCTGGGTGGCTGTCTGGCCTGCCTTCTCTGCTTCACCGGCAGTATCCCTGCATTTTCCGTTGAAACTGCAACCCCAGCCAATGCCGATGAAATAACGGAGATTCTGCCGGATTTAGAAAGCGAGGCTTCGGAGACACTGGATGGCGGAACCCCGGAAACACCGGAAGCACCGGAAGAAGTATCCCTCGTCTTTGTCACAGAAATACAAAATGAAGGCGAACTACTCTCCCTGCCAGATTTCACCCTGCCCCTTAGAACCACACCGTCTGATGATGACCTGGAGGAAATTTATCAACTGGCCCTTCAGTATCAAACCGTCTGCGCCACTGTAACAGCAGGTGAAGAAATCCGGCAGGAAACATTTTCTGTCGCATGGGATTTTTCGGCCATTGACCAGACCACTCCGGGCGAATATACCGCAGCAGGCCGGATTGAACTGCCGGAGGGGTATGCCTTTGGTGAAACTGTCTTGCAGGAGCTTCAGATTTCCGTCCGGGTGGAAGAAATGCCGCCTGCTGTCATTACCTCCATAGAGCAATGGTATCCTTATACGGATGCGTTTGCGGTTCAACAGGGCAGCGAAACCGAAGCACTGGAAGCATTGTTCGCTGCTTCCCCGTATTATCTGGAATGCTATGCGGAAAATGGAACCAGCTACACCGCTGTGGTGGAATGGGATTTTTCCGGTATTGATTTGAATACTGTGGGACTGTACCATGCCATTGGAAAGCTGACTGCACCAGCAAATACTGCGTTTGCAGAGGGAATTGCTTTCCCTGAAATCTCAATTCCTGTTTCTGTACAGGCTCCAGGCAGACCGGACATTAACTGCTTTCTGTCCGCCAGAGGAAACCTTCATTTTCCCTGGGTCACACCGCCGGGGGAACTGGATGAGATCAGCGTATGGCTGTCCGAAAACAACGGTTCATGGAATCAGCTGGAAAATGGCATTTACGTGGGACGGGAAATGCTCTCGATTGCCACCCGTCTGCTGACGCCGGGCAGCAGTTACCGCCTTCAGGTCGATTATGACGGCGGACAGACCGGCATCCTCTCCTTTACCTACGCAGACGAAATTGTCCTTGAAGGGTACCATGAAGGCGACGGGATGGAGGGGATGCAGGTGGAAATCCACCCGATACCATCATTCAGCCGCCTCCCGAAGATACCGGCGATCAGGATGACGGTTTCGCAGACAGTCCCTCCACAAAGCCTCCAAAACCGCCTATAACAAATGGCGGGGGAATGGATTCCAACGATTCTGAAAAAACACCACCTGTCAGCGAAGAAAATGATCCTGCGGATCATGAACCATCCCACAAGCCTTCCGAGCCATCCTTGGATGGAAAAGACGATTCCATAAATAAAGATGAATTCCCATCGCAACAGACAAACGGTGATGCAGAGGAAGCATTAGAACCAGACGCTGGTTCCGATGAACCGGCTATACCGGAAATCGAAGCGCCAGTTGTATCAGGTCAGCCAGAGGAAAATACCGCTTTACAGCAGCCCCCTGAAGTGCGGACGATTACTGACGCTCCAGAGCTTACCGCTCCCGATCCTGCCCGGAAGCTTTCGGAAAACAGGAAAGAGCCGGTGCAAAGCATTATGAGCGTTCCCCCGGAACGTGCGGATTCCAAAAAACCTGTTTTTTCAGAGTTCTTCGATGAAACCACCGACCGGATTTCCGGCACACGCTTTTTGATGATGCTGCAAACAGGGGAGCAAAGAGCCGTCTTTTCCAAACAGGGAATCACCATCAGCATACCCAAAGACGCCTTGCCGGAGGGTATCCAAAACGAAGATCAGATTGAAGTCATCATCCAATCGAATACGGACGGCGGTTTTTCTTTTTCGTTTTCCATCAACGGAACTGTGCTCAACTCCCTGCCGGATGTTTCTGTCATGCTGCCCTATCCAAATGACCCGGCAGCCGGCACATTGTTCCTCGGTGATGAAAGCGGCGTGAAAATTCCCATGACCGGTTACGACGATGCGGCAAAAGCCGCCTCCTTTCAGATCAGCCATACAGGGACTTACACCATTGTGGGAAAGGAAGATACCGCTTCTCTGGCACATGCTGCCGACACAGAGCACAGCTGGTCGCCCATATTCTTTTTGATTCCGGCCTGTCTGCTTCTTCTGTCTGCCGGTGTATTTTTCCTAAGGAGGAGGCGAAAATAAGATGGTATCTTCTGCGGTAAGAAAATATGCTGCTTTATGTATGGTCTTTCTGTGTTCATCCCTGTTTTTTCTTGGCCTGTATCAGTTCAATAATAAATATAGCCAGAACACAATCCAAGCGGCAAATGGGATTTTGGCGCTTTCTGAGGAAGAACTTCAAAAGTCACCGGTGCGCTTTCTGGTATCCGGCTGGGCATTTTATCCTGACGCGCTTTTGACCCCGGAAGAAATACGGGATGAAAGCCATTATATGCGCTACCTTTCCATTGGAGAGCAGACCAATTTCTCCAGCCCTGCAAACCCTTCTCCCTATGGCTGCGGGACTTACCAGATGACATTCTTTCTGCCGGAACGGAAGGAAGCGTATGCACTGGAAATCCCGGAAGTGTTTTCTGCTTACAACCTTTATCTGGATTATGACCTGATCCTGCAAATGGGGGAACCGGCACAGGGGACACCATTGGTTCAAAACCGCATGGTCACTTTTCATGGCGGAAAACCGGTCACACTCACCATAGCGGTCAGCAACTATGACCACTTTTACGGAGGGATTGTTTATCCGCCTGCTTTCGGAACGATGCTGGCGGTCAATACAACCAGAGGAATCCGGTTTGCATTCTGCCTGTTTGGCTGTACAGTTACCTTTGTCTGTGCGCTGCTGTCCTTTTATTGCAGCCGCCGGATGAAACAGAAAAATACATTCCTGTTCGGACTGATCTGCCTTGCCATGTGCGGACTGTCATCCTATCCTGTGCTTCATATGCTGGCTGCGGTTCCCATATTCCCCTGGTATACGATGGAACTGTTCTGTATCTATCTGGTTACCTGGCTGATCGTAGTTCTGCAAAACCGGATATGCAGGCCGGGCTTCCTGCCTGCGGCCATCAGCAATGGGGTGGGCGCTGCTTTCCTGGTATATGCGTTTGTGTATGGCATGATGGCTTCCCACCTCTCCCTTGGAGCTATTCGTTTCTTCTCTGCATCGGTCTTTTATTATAAGGCGGCATCTGCACTCTATCTATTTATCATCGCTGTGCTTGCCATTCACAGAGGAGAAAAACGGAGCAGGCCGATCTTCTATGCTGCGGCAGCCGCAACCTGCGCCTTTATATGGGATCGCCTTCTGCCGGTTTATGAGCCGGTGATCGGCGGTTGGTTTGTGGAATGGGGCAGCTTTTTCATAGCTGCCGCCATCGGTTATTCCCTCTGGCGTGATGTGGTAGAGGGGTATGGAAACAGCCTGATTTTTCAGGAAGAACGCCATCAGGTCGTCCGGCAGCTTTCTATGCAGATCGAATACAGCCGTCAGGTTTCTGAGGCAGCGGCAGAAAACAGAAGACTGCACCATAGACCGCATGGCCTCTGAACGTGGGCAGACGGAGATCTGCTCCTTCCTGTTACAGGTAGAGGAACAGGTTGCGGCAACATCGGGTCACTCCCCTGCCCAGTTCTGCAAAAATCCCGTTGTAAATGCGCTGATTGAATACTACTACGGCATGGCGCAGACACAAGGGACAGAATTTCAGGTGCGGCTCGATCTTCCCGATCAGATGCCGCTTACCGATGTGGAGCTGTGTACGGTGCTGGGCAATCTTTTGGACAATGCCGTTGAGGCGTGCAACCGCCAAAAGCAGGGGGTGCGCCGCATTTTCATTGCAGGCGAAACCAGAGGCAATATGTACTTTTTGAAGATTGAAAACACTTATGACGGTCTGGCCTTGCAGGAGGGAGAAACATTCCTCTCCCGAAAGGGTACATCTGCTGATCATGGAATCGGGCTTTCCTCTGTCCGAAAAATCATTGAAAGCCATGGCGGTGATCTCGATCTTGTTCCCGGTGAGGAATCCTTTCTTGTTGGAATTACAATACAGATGTAAAAACTGTTTTTTGAGGCGCATTCAGATACGCTCGTTGGGGCCACCCCAACCCCCGGCCAGCCCGCTTTTGCTGGTCTGGCGAACACGCCTTACGGTGTGGCTTTTCGCTCCCTTACGGTCGCTGTTCCTGCCACGAAAATATTGTTTTATACCTATAAATCGTCCTCTCACTGACATTGTTCCGCTTTGCAATTTCTACCATTGTCATGTTGCGTCATTTTTTACAATAGCTTTCATACAATCGAAATACCGCCGTCAACGATGTCACAACATCCACACATCTCTCAAATGCTACATTCTCTTTTGCATCATCATAATATTTCTTTCTTATTTGTCCGCCCTTTCTGTGCTTAAATTGCTTTGGCAGCCAATTATCGTTATCGGCTTTCAACAAATCATACACATATATTTTATTCGGCTTTCCTAATCCCTGATGGCTTCGATAAATCAGATTATGTACCTCCAGTTCCTTCAGCATCTTGTTAATTTTCTTATTTCCCAGATGCAACAGCTTCATCATTTCTTTGATTGTAAAAATGATAAATGTAGCTCCATATTCATCTCGCCACGCATCACCATTACACTCTGATAAGCAGCGCCGATCCAACAAAATCATATAAAGCGCCTTTGCCTCATTCGTCATACTTCTAAATTGCTCCTCTTTAAATAATCGTTTCGGTAATCTGTAAAACTTATCATCATATTTTGTATTTTCCATTTTTCCTGATTCTCCATATACTTTAATTTCTTTCATCATTAACAGTCTTTTGTGCCCAATTCTTGCATAAGATTCAACTCTCGCAACATAAATATCGCTAATTGGCAAGCAGTGCATTTGTACGTACAAAATGCCTTTTTAGCTTGTTGGGGAAATGCCCCAATCCCCTAAAACCATGAAAATAAATTTTCATGGAGCTACGCCTATCGGCTTTGTCATACTGATGTGTTTCCGACATTTCATAAATTCTTCACTCCTTCCCTTCCCGATTTATGAATTTATTTTCTCAGATTTT
>OGLW01000885.1_pt1 | contig 11338 bp, 9 predicted proteins | sample 1572961 | NCBI WGS metagenome assembly OGLW01 (sample SAMEA2581880, study PRJEB24529) | metagenome | biome: Human gut stool | place: China | collected 2011
GTTTCCGCCGCTGGCGGCGGTCGTCGCCGTTGCCCCCAAAGGGGGAGGCTTTTTGCGCCTTTTTGCTCAAAAAACTTCCTGAAGATACATTTTATTGGACTTTTATTCTGCTATACTCCTGTCAGAACAAAAAGACACAGGAGGGAAGAGGAATGAAAGACGTTGAACTGCGGTATGTGGGCGGTCATGTGGAGGTGTATACGGGGGCGGGCGCGTTCCTGTTCTCGGCAGACACCCTGCGGGAGGCGATGGAAGAGCTGGATGCCGCCTGATGCATTCCCGGAAATACCGGAAAGCAGTTAGAAAATACTAATGTAAAATGAATGTAAAATTCAAGAAAAGAACCGTCTAAGAAGGCCCGGAAATCTTAAAATTCCGGTCAAAAAAGTGATTTTCCTGTAAAATAATGCTTGTTGAGCCGGGGGGTTCGATGTTATAATAAAAAGGACGGCATTTTGCGTATGGAGAGCGAAGCACGGCCGTCTTGTGCAATGGAGCAATAGGAAGATTTTAGGAGCATTGTTTTATGGACATTACACACATCACCTCTCTGCTGGGCGGTATTGCGCTGTTCCTGTATGGCATGTCGATCATGGGTGCCGGCCTCGAAAAGCTGGCCGGCGGCAAGATGCAGGGCGTATTGCAGAAACTGACTTCGTCCACCATCAAGGGCGTCATTTTCGGCACCCTCATCACCGGCGTCATCCAGTCGTCGGCCGGTACGGTCGTCATTTGCGTCGGCCTCGTCAACTCCGGCATCATGACCCTTACGCAGTCGGTAGGCGTTATCATGGGTGCAAACATTGGTACTACGGTCACCGGTCAGCTCATCCGCATGGCGGATATTTCGGGCGACAGCCTCATCCTGACCCTCATCCAGCCCAAGACGTTTGCGCCGGTGGTGGCGTTTATCGGCTGCATTTTTTATGTGTTCATCCGCAGCGCGAAGAAAAAGAACATCGGCCAGATCATGCTGGGCTTCGGCATCCTGTTCACCGGCATGAGCCTGATGGACACCGGCGTGTCGCCCCTGCGTGAGAGCGCAGCGTTCCAGGAGCTGTTCGTCACCATGACCAACCCCATCCTCGGCGTTCTCGTGGGCGTGGTGGTCACGGTCATCATCCAGTCCTCTTCGGCCTCTGTGGGCATCCTGCAGGCGCTGTCCAGCACCGGTCTCGTCACCTTCAGCTCGGCCATCCCCATCGTGCTGGGCGCCCACATCGGCACGGCCTTCACCCCGCTGCTGACCATCGGCGGCTCCTCCAAGGACGGCAAGCGCGCCGCCCTCATCCACCTGTACTTCAACATCATCGGCAGCGTCATTCTGCTGGCGCTGGTCTATGCAGTCCAGTTCACCATCGGCATCCCCATGTGGGGCGATGTGATGAACAAGAGCAGCATTGCAAACATCCACACCATGACCAGCGTCATTGCGATGCTGCTCTTCCTGCCCTGCAGCGGCGTGCTGTCCAGGCTGGCCATGATGACCGTGCCGAACAGCGCGGAGGAGGCGCAGGAGCTGAGCATGCCTGTGCTGGATGAGCGTCTGTTCAAGAGCCCGGCTGTGGCTCTGCAGCAGGCTAAGAACGCGGTGGTCAAGATGTCCCGCCGCGCAGCCCGCAACGTCGGCCTCGCCACCCCGCTGCTGCTCAAGATGGACGAGGACGTCGTGAGTGCCATCGATGTCCGCGAGAACCTCATCGACCGGATGGAGGTGGACATCTCCAACTACCTCATCAAGCTGGCAGACCAGGAGCTGGGCGACGCGGAGAGCCATGAGGTGACTGAGCTGCTCAACTTTGTCACCGAGTGCGAGCGCATCGGCGACTATGCAGTCAACATCAAAGAAAAAGCGCAGGAGCTGACCGACAAGGAAGTCACCTTCAGCGAGAAGGCACAGCAGGAGCTGAAGCTTCTCGACAATGCGCTGGAAAAGATACTGACCCTCACCACGGACGCCTTCGAGTTCGACGACGCCCGGACCGCCAGCCAGGTGGAGCCGCTGGAACAGGTCATCGACATCCTCGTGGAGCGGCTTCGTGCGCAGCACATCAAGCGTCTGAAGGAGGGTGCCTGCTCCATTGATACCGGTGTCGTCTATCTCGATGTGCTGAACAATGTAGAGCGTATCTCGGACCACTGCTCCAACATCGCCGCCCGTCTGGTGGGCATGGAGGCAGGCGAGGACTATGACTCCCATACCCTCAAGAACATGATGCACCACAACCCCACCAAGGAATATATGCTCAACTACGAGCAGTGCCGCAAGGACTACCTCGTCCCGCTGGAACAGCTCGAAGCCTGATTCTGATAAAGGATAAAAACAGTGCAGACCTCCCCGGGGTGGTCTGCACTGTTTTTGTTTATTCACCCAGGTCTTCCAGCAGCGCCCGGAGGGCCGTTTCGCCGGTGACGTAGAGGCCCTGCTTGAGCCGGAGGGCATCGGCCTCGGGCAGGAGATTGACATAGATGCCGGTGCGCAGGAGCCGCTTGTCGGGCAGTCCGTTGTCGGAGCAGGTGTAGACGACCACCCGCCCGCCCTCGTCGCAGAGGTAGAAGTCGGTGCCGCTCTGCCCGGCGGAGCCCTGCGCGGCCAGACCCGGCTCGGAGGCCGGCGTCTCTTCGCCGGAGTCGGCAGGGAAGGGGAGACTGGGCAGGGCCATCCAGAACAGGCTGAACACGATGGTAAAAATGCACAGCGCATAAAAAATGCAGAGCCAGACCTTGCGCATGGCAGTGGACTCCTTTCGGCTGAAATGGTGTTTCAGACGGTAGTATGTGCAAAAGAAAACTGCCTCAGACAGGAATGCTGAATTTTCACACCCGGATGCTGTACTTTGGCGGGGCAGATGTGCTATACTAGCATCGTATCCGGTCGATTCCCCCTTGCGGAAGCGGGCGGTGCGGACTATAATGTATTATTATGGCTGCGGGCAGTCTGGCCGCAGCAGAAACAGCAAACGGCATCGTCAGAGGATGCTTTGAGATGCAGAACAGTGAAAATTGCGATAGGAGGCGATCCTTATCTCAAACAATGAAAGACGGAGACTCCACAGTGATGGTGCGCTCCGGGAGCAGAACCGGCGGGTCCGTGAGCCCCGCGAACCGCAGGAGCAGGGAGAAAAGCACGGCCATCCCGTTCTCGGATTCCTGGGCCGGACCATCGTCACCCTCGTCTGTCTGGGCATTATGGCGGGCAGTCTGGTGGCAGTGGGCGCTGTGTACTATGTGGTGCAGGCTACGGCCAGTGACGGCGACCTGCTGGACCTCGACAACATCGAACTGAGCCAGTCGAGCCTTGTGGTGGCCACCGACCCCGACACCGGCGCACAGGTGGAGTACGCCACCCTGCGCTCTTCCAACAGCCACCGCGTCTGGGCGGACCTTGAGCAGATCCCCACCAACCTACAGTATGCATTCATCTGCACCGAGGACAAAGACTTTTACAACGAGCCGGGCGTCAACTTCAAGCGCACCATCGGCGCGATGATCAATGAATACCTGCTGCCCATCTACAGCTCCAAGCAGGGCGCCTCTACGCTGGAACAGCAGCTCATCAAGAACCTGACCAGCGACAAGAGCGCCAGCGGCATCGAGGGCGCACTGCGCAAGCTGCGCGAGATCTACCGCGCCCTCATCCTGAGCCGCAGCTACTCCAAGGAGACCATTCTGGAAGCCTACCTGAACACCATCAGCTTTACCGGTACCATCCAGGGCGTCCAGACGGCGGCAAACGAGTACTTCGACAAGGATGTCAGCGAGCTGACCCTCTGGGAGTGCGCGTCCATCGCGTCCATCACCAAGAATCCCACCAACTATAACCCCTACACCAACCCCGAGAACCTCATCAACCGCCGGAACTTCCTGCTCTACAATATGTGGCAGCAGGGTGTCATCTCGGAGGATGATTACCGCAACGCCGCTGCCCAGCCGCTGGTGCTGGCAGAGACGGACAACACGAAGAAGAGCAGCTCCACCACCTCTTACTTCACCGATGCCCTCTTCAACGAGGTGGTGAAGGACATCATGGCCAAGGAGGGCGTGGACGAGTCCACCGCCCAGAGTATGCTCTACACCGGCGGCTACACCATCGAGGCAACGGTCAACCCCAAGATCCAGACCGCGATGGAGAACCTGATGCTCAACACCGACGATGCCTACTTCCCGGCCGGCTGGCATGAGGAAGAGGTGACCAGCATCTCCGACGACGATGTGCAGGTCTTCAATGAGGACGGCACCCCCAAGACCCGCACCGGCGAGGACGGTACGGTCTACTATTACCGCAACGTCCGCACCCAGGCGGCGATGGTCACGCTGGACTATGACGGCAATGTCATTGCCATGGTGGGCGGTCTGGGCGAAAAGACCAAGAGCCTTTCCCTGAACCGCGCCTACGGCGTCACCCGTCAGACCGGTTCTACCATCAAGCCCATCGGCGCCTATGCGCTGGGCATCGAGTATGGTCTGGTCAACTGGTCCACCATGCTCAACAACTCGCCCCTCTACCTCAAGCAGGACATGGTCATCCGTGACGAGGACTACTGCCGCCGGAACGGCCTCATGGGCCTGACGGACAAGCAGCTGAAAGCCTACCCCAACGCATGGCGCAGCTGGCCCCGCAACTACGGCGGCAACTACGGCGACGGCTCCGACCTGCCGCTCTGGAACGGCCTCGCCCGCTCCCTGAACACCATCGCCATCCGCGTTGGCGACCTCGTGGGCGCGAACAACATCTTCAACTTCGTCTACAATACCCTGCAGCTCAGCACGCTGGACCCCGTCAACGATGTGGGCCTTGCACAGATGGTCATGGGCAGCCAGACCCACGGCGTCACCCCGATGGCGCTGGCGGCGGCGTTCCAGATCTTCTACGACGGCGAGTACACCACGCCTCACCTCTACACCCGTGTGCTCGACCGGGACGGCAACATCTATATGGAGAGCAACGACACCAGCTATCAGGCTCTGACGCCCCAGACGGCCTATGTCATGAACCGCCTGCTGAAGAACGTCCTGTTCTCCAGCGTCGGTACGGCCAGCGGCCGCTACCCCAACTCCAACGGCATGGAGGCCTTCGGTAAGACCGGTACGGCCAGCGATGAAAAGGACCTGTGGTTCGTGGGCGGCACGCCCTATTACGTCACCGCTGTGTGGTGGGGCTATGACGCGCCCTTCGATATGACCAAGACCCTCGGCAAGCAGCAGGCCAAGACCCGCACCTGTGTCATGGCATGGAAGGCCCTGATGGAGCAGATCCAGGCAGACCTGCCCTATAAGGCATTCCCGGCGGCTGACGGCGTCGTGGAGCGCAGCTACTGCACCCAGAGCGGCCTGCTGGCCAGCGGCTCCTGCCCGAGCACGGCAGTGGGCTACTACCGTGCCGACGACCTGCCCGACGTCTGCAATTATTCCCACGGTCAGGCAGCTGTCGCCAGCGAACCCCTCGCGCCTGAGCCGGACACCACTGGCCTCGACACCGACTGAGGCAAAAATCGTACTTTTCGGCACATCGGGTTGCAGATTCGGTGCGCTGAAGGGGTACTTCACGGCTCAAAACTGGATAATCTGACAAAATAGCATCCGACCTCTTGCAATGCAGGGAGTCGGATGCTATTATATTTTCTGCAAGAACACTTGTGTTTGAGAGGTGAACAAGTTGGAACGCCGTTTTTATCTGGTGGATGCACAGGTCCTGCCGGAAGTTTTCCTCAAGGTCGTCCGGGCCAAGGAGCTTCTGGCCAGCGGAGAGGCACGCAGCATTTCGGCTGCGACCCGCAGCGTAGACCTGTCGCGCAGTGCATTTTATAAATATAAGGACTGCATTTTCGACTCGGAGAATGGCCGCGAGGTCATTACTGTCATGGCGACCCTGCGGGACGAGACGGGTGCATTGCAGAGCCTTCTGGCCGGCATCAGTGCCGCCGGTGCCAGCATCGTGACCATCAATCAGTCTACTCCGGAGAATGGAGCCGCGCTGGTGGCTGTCACCATCCGCACCGACACCATGCAGATGACCCCCGAGGAGCTGACAGAAAAGCTTTCGCGCCAGCGGATGGTCGTGGGCGTACACTGCGGATACAATCTGTGACAGTACATTCATAGAAAAAGGAACGAGGGCAGTATCATGGCAAAAATCGCGATTCTGGGCTTTGGTACGGTGGGCAGCGGCGTGTACGAGGTGCTCTGCCGCAACGCCGCAGGCGTCTCCCGCCGTGCAGGTGAACCGGTGGAGGTCAAGTACATCCTTGACCCCAAGGACTTCTCGGATCATCCGGCCGCAAAGCTGTTTATAAAGAATTTTGACGCTATTCTGGAAGATCCCGAAGTGAAGGTCGTCGTCGAGACCATCGGCGGCACCCGCTTCGCTTACCCTTACGTCAAGGCCTGCCTCGAGAGCGGCCGGAGCGTCTGCACCTCCAACAAGGAGATGGTGGCCACCTACGGCGCAGAGCTGCTGGCTCTGGCCAGGGCACACAACTGCGCATTCCTGTTCGAGGCGTCCGTGGGCGGCGGCACGCCCATCATCACCCCGATGCACCAGTGCCTCGCGGCCAATGTCATCACCGAGGTGGAAGGCATCGTCAACGGCACCACCAACTTCATGCTCACCAAGATGGTGCGGGAGGGCCTGGGCTTTGACGAGGCTCTGAAGATCGCCCAGGAGCTGGGCTACGCCGAGACGAAGGACCCCGGCGACGATGTGGACGGCCGCGACGCCTGCCGCAAGATCGCCATCCTGTCCTCGCTGGTCTGCGGCCACCAGATCTACCCCCAGAACATCCCCACCCGCGGCATCCGCGACATCACGGTGGATGATGTGGCTGCGGCAGAGAAGCTGGGCTGCGTCATCAAGCTCATCGCCTGGATGAAGCGGGGCGAGGACGGCAGCGTTGCCGCCGGTGTCGAGCCCTGCCTCGTGCCGAAGGCAAACCAGCTGGCCGGTGTCGATGACGTCTTCAATGCCGTCCTCGTCAAGGGCGATATGCTGGGCGATGTGGTCTTCTACGGCAAGGGCGCGGGCAAGCTGCCCACCGCCAGTGCTGTCGTGGCCGACGTGGTGGACGCCCTCAAGAACGGCGTCAAGGTCCACGACAGCCTGTTCTGGCAGCCCGCCGAGCCGGTGGAAGGAATGCTCACCGACCCCGCTCCCGCCGCATATTATGTGCGTGTGGAAGGCATCGCCCCGGCGGTGGCCGAGGCCATCTACGGCAGGGGCCATGTGGTGGAAGAGCACTTCGACGGCTGCTCCTACTTTGTGGACAGCGCCGACGACAAGGCTCTGGCCGAAGCAGCCCGCAAGGTAGAGGCCATGGGCGGCAGCGTGAAGCTGGTGCTCCGCCGCCTGCCTGAGGACGCCTGAGCGTGAGAAAAGAGGGAACTGCGATGAAGATAAAAGTTTCCGTCCCGGCTACCAGTGCCAACATCGGCTCCGGCTTCGATGCGCTGGGTCTGGCTGTGACCTTGTACAATACCGTGACCTTCGAAGAGAGCGACCATCTGGACATCTCGGCGGCGGACGGCACCCGCATCCCCCGCGGCGAGACCAATCTGGTCTACCGCTCGGCCAAGGGTCTGTTCGATAAGGTCGGCAAGACCATGCCGCCCCTCAAGCTCGTCCAGACCAACGCCATCCCGATGGCCAGGGGCCTCGGCTCGTCCTCGGCCTGCATCATCGCGGGCCTGCTGGGTGCGAACCGGATGCTGGGCGATGTGCTCAACACCCAGGAGCTGCTGACGCTGGCTACCTCCATCGAGGGCCACCCGGACAATGTGGCACCGGCCCTTCTGGGCGGTCTGGCCAGCAGCGTCTTCGAGGACGGCGTCGTCTACTCCGTCAAGCGGGACGTGGACGAGAGCCTCTGCTTCGCGGCCATCGTGCCGGACTACAAGCTGCTGACCGAAGCCGCCCGTGCGGCCCTGCCCAAAGAGGTCACCCACAAGGATGCGGTGTATAACCTGTCCCGTGCGGCCCTCATCCCGGCGGCGTTCTGCGAGGGCCGCCACGACCTGCTGGCCATTGCCACCGAGGATAAGCTCCACCAGCCCTACCGGATGCCCCTGATGCCCGGCTCGAAGGAAGTCTTCGATATGGCGCGGCTCTGCGGTGCCAAGGCGGTGTACGTCTCGGGTGCCGGCAGCACCGTGATGGCTGTGGCCGAAAAGGCCAACGCCGAGAAATTCTACTCCAAACTGGAAAAGGGCCTCGAGCTGCTGGAAGGTCTGGACGGATGTGAAGCATTTACACTGCTGCGGCTGGATGCCGACAACACCGGTGCGACAGTGGAATGATAAACAGGACCGGAAGTGCAAGACCGCTTCCGCCCGGTGTACCCCTCACACACTGAGGGAGCAAAAAGAGGAGAGTGACAAGATATGGCGTTGATCGTACAGAAGTTCGGCGGTTCTTCGGTGAAGGACCGGGACCGTATCTTCAACGTGGCCCGCATCGTGGCCAACACCCACAACGCGGGCAATGACGTAGTGGTGGTAGTCTCCGCACAGGGCGACACCACCGACGACCTCATCGCAAAGGCAGCAGAGATCACCCACAACCCTTCTGCCCGTGAGATGGATATGCTGCTGGCAGCAGGCGAGGAGATCAGTATCGCCCTGCTGGCTATGGCTCTGAACGAGCTGGGCTGCCATGCCACCAGTCTGACCGGCTGGCAGGCAGGCTTCCGCACCGACCGTGCCTACACCAAGGCCCGCATCACCAAGCTGGAGACCGAGCGCATCTCTTCGGAGCTGGAGCGCAACCGCGTCGTCGTCGTGGCAGGCTTCCAGGGCCTGAACAAGCTGGACGACATCACCACGCTGGGCCGCGGCGGTTCCGACACCAGCGCTGTCGCCATCGCAGCAGCGCTCCACGCCGACCGCTGCCAGATCTTTACCGACGTGGAGGGCGTCTACACCGCCGACCCGCGCAAGGTGCGCAACACCCGCAAGCTGGATGAGATCACCTTCGACGAGATGCTGGAACTGGCATCCCTCGGCGCACAGGTGCTCAACAACCGCAGCGTGGAGCTGGCTAAAAAGTATAATGTGGAGCTGGAGGTCCTCTCCAGCCTGAACCCCGTGCCCGGCACGGTCGTCAAGGAGGTTGTAAAAGACGTGGAAGGTATGCTGATCAAGGGTGTCGCAAAGGACACCGACGTTGCTGTTATTACGATCCTGAATGTTCCCGATGAGCCGGGTACCAGCTTCAAGATCTTCGGCCTGCTGGCCCAGAAGAATATCAACGTGGACATCATCCTGCAGTCCACCGGCCGCGACGGCAAGAAGGACATCAGCTTCACCTGCGCGGAGAGCGAAGCTGAGACTGCCATGCGCGTCCTGCGCGAGAGCGCAAAGTTCGACCAGGTCACCTGCGACGAGACCTGCGCCAAGGTGTCCATCGTGGGTGCCGGTATGCAGAGCCACAGCGGCGTGGCCTCCAAGATGTTCGAGGCTCTGTCCAACAACAACATCAACATCAAGATGATCTCCACCAGTGAGATCAAGATCTCCTGCATCATCGACCGTGAGGACGCTGACAAGGCTGTCAGCGCCATCCACGATATGCTGTTCGAGTAAGATGTGGCTTCAAAGCCGCTGTGCCGTGCGTCCTGCGCCGGTGCGGCGACTTTTTGCGTACACAATTTTTTTACAGCCCCTGCCGTTTACACCCAGATAAAAGGGGTGTATAATATTATTATGTGCCTGTATCCAGGGCGAACGTCAAAAACAGGAAGGAAGCTGCATCATGGAGCAAAATCGACCCGCACCCCGCCGCGCTCTGTCGCCGAAAGAACGCCGCCGGAGACACCGTATCCGTCTCGTGCGCAACTGGACGGTCTTTCTGCTCAGCTGCGGCGCGGTCATGGCTGTGATGACCGGCGGCATCCTCTGGCTGCTGCCCAGGGCCTATGCCCTCATCGCACCGCCGACGGCCTTCGAGGCCCGGGAGTATGAGGGCGGCGCGGAGACGGACTTTTCGGATAAGCGCCTCATGCTGGTGAATGCAAACCTTCCCCTGACGGAAGAGCCGACGCCGGAGCTGGCCGTGGCCGATGATGCCACCGGCGTTTCGCTGGAAGCCGAGGCCGCCGCAGCCTACCGCGAAATGGCCGAGGCCGCAAAGCAGGATGAGATCGAGCTGGTGCTGACGGCAGGGTATCAGGATGCCGCCGCCCGCCAGAGCGCCTATGAGGCCGCGGTCCAGAGCTACCGGGAGTCCGGCTGCTCGGAGGAAGAGGCCGCTGCCAGGGCTGCGACTGTCCAGCCTGCGCCGGAGGCCAGCGAATATGCCACCGGCTACGGTGCCGACATCCTCGCGGCAGACAGCATGGAAAAGGACACCGGCTTCGCCGACACCCGTGCCTATGAGTGGCTGGAAGCCTATGCCGCAGAGCACGGCTTCATCCTGCGCTGGCCGCAGGAGCGTCAGGCCGCCACCGGCATGGTGTTTGAGCCGTGGCACTGGCGGTATGTGGGCAGGGACAACGCCCTCGCCATCCGCGCCTCCGGCCTCTCGCTGGAAGAGTATCTGGCGCTGGAACAAACGAAATAATACAAAAGGACGATAGAACATTGAGACGATCCCAAATCGCGCCCGGCGTCTACCTCTCGTATGACGCCGCGCAGAAATTCAACCGCTGCCGCATCAGCATCCACTTCGCGTTCCCGGCCCGCCGCGAGACGGCCACAGCCCACGCGCTGCTGCCGCTGGTGATGGAGCGGGGCTATGCCGACTGCCCCGACATGACCCAGATGACCAAAAAGCTGGCCCGCCTCTACGGTGCCGACCTGACCGTGGACGCCCGCCCCATGGGCTGCAGCCACAACCTCTGCGTCAGCATCACCGGCATCAAGGACCAGTTCGCACTGGAAGGGGAGAAGCTGACGCAGGAGTACGCCGCACTGGCCCTCGGCACGGCGTTCCACCCCTATTTTGTGGGCAGCACCTTCGACCCCGAGGCCGTGGGCATCGAAAAGCAGATGCTGAGGAAGGCGCTGGAAGACGAAGTGAACGACAAGCGCCTTTACTGCCAGCGGCAGGCCAACCGGGAATTCTTCGGCGACAGCCCCGCCGGTGTCCGGCAGGAGGGCTACTTAGAAGAAGTGGACGGCCTGACGCCCGAAGCGCTGACCGAGGCATACTACGAGATGCTGCGGACGGCGAACATCGAGCTCATCGTGCTGGGCTGCGACGAGGCCAGCACCACTGCCGTGAAGGACGCCCTTCTGATGGAGCTTTCGGCCATCGACCGCGCCCCGCTGCCCCGGGCCGAAAATATCGCCATGCCCCGGCGGGAGCCGGTGCGGAAGGTGGAGCATTTCGACACCACACAGGCCAAGC
>OGLW01000890.1_pt1 | contig 11301 bp, 7 predicted proteins | sample 1572961 | NCBI WGS metagenome assembly OGLW01 (sample SAMEA2581880, study PRJEB24529) | metagenome | biome: Human gut stool | place: China | collected 2011
TCCATAGAGTCACCCCAATTATCCCATAGCTTTGCATAAAGGAATCAAGGCTTTTCTTTGATTATATAACGCGTTGCAGATACTTTATCTGCAACCTATCTGCCACAGTATCTGCCACGTTCCAACTATTTATTAACTAGTGTATTACACGCGTTTGGTTGCAGGTGGCAGATGTTTTTATGTTTTTCAACTTTATAGTAGACAAAAAACTCTCATTCATTTCTGTACCGGCATGAACAAGATGCACCTCTGTGTCCTCCGCGTCCTCTGTGGTGAACAAATGCATAACCGCAAAACAATTACTTAGTATGCTGCTTCACATACTCCGATGGCAGACAACCGACATACTTCTTGAAACTGGTAGAGAAGTAAGAAGAAGATCCGAACCCTACCATTCCGCTAATCTCCGAAATGGAGTAGCGCCCTTCAAGCAACAATTTACACGCTTTATTAAAACGGATGCGCCGGATAAAGTTGGCAGGCGGTTCACCGGATATGGAATTCATCTTGAGATACAGTGACGAACGGCTCATACAAAGCTGGCTTGCCAACTCATCAGAGGTGAAGTCTTCATTACTGATATTTTCTTCTACCACCTGAATAGCTTTGCTCATGAATTCTTCATCCAGATTATTCGAAGTCATTTTAGCAGTATCTATATCAATCGTATTCGAATAATAATGTTTCAACCGCTGGCGTGCTTTCAGTTGATTAGCGATTTTTCCTTTCAATAAATGAATCGAGAACGGTTTGGCAATGTAATCATCCGCTCCAGCCTGAATACCCTCCGTCTGTGCATTGACACTTCCTTTGGCAGACAACAGCAGGACGGGAATGTGGCAGGTTTGCAGATTTCGTTTAATAAGCTGGCAAAGTTTGATACCGTCAATACCCGGCATCATCACATCGGAAAGGACAATATCCACACGGTGCTCTTTCATAATAGCCAATGCTTCTTCGCCGTTTCCGGCGGTAAGCGTCACATAGTTCTGCCGGAAATTATCTTTCAGGTAATCCACCATTTCTTTATTGTCATCTACCAACAAGATAGTAGGCCGTTCTTCCTCGCTGCCGACTTCTATCTGATCGTCATCCGATTTCTCTTCTGAAACCACAGCCGACGCATCACCAGAGAAATATTCATCAACCACCGGAAGTTCCCGGAGAGAAGCAGATGTTTCGACTTCATGTGCCGGCAATTCACGTTCTTTCTCCGTGAAGGCAGCTATATCAGCAGGTAGCGTGACTTTAAATTCGGTATATTGAGCAGGTTCGCTTGCTACCGTAATAGTGCCGTGATGCTTTTCTACCAGCATCTTCACCAATGACAGCCCGATACCCGTCCCTTTTCGCTGACCGTCTACCTGATAGAAACGTTCGAAAATACGGGTTAGCTGTTCCGGAGACATACCGATTCCGCTATCTCTTACCGTGAAACCATAAGTATCTCCCTCTGCCCATAAAGAAAGCGAAATACTTCCACCGTCCGGTGTAAACTTAAAGGCGTTAGACAGCAGGTTCATCAAGATGGTCTCTACATACGTCCGATCCGCCGGAAGCAATCGTCCTTCCAGATCGGATTTTATATGAAAGCTGATAGCACGCTTCTGCGCATTTTCTTTAAACAGGGCGAAAACATCTTGCAACAGTCCTTCTACATTTACCTGCGCAACATGAATAGGCATTGCACCTGCTTCGGCTTTACGGAAATCCAGCAACTGGTTGACAATGTGCAACAACTTACGACCGTTCTTATAAACGTAATCCAGTTTCTGCTGTACCGGAGTACCTTTCAGATTGCTCTGTCCCAGAAGTTCCTCCAACGGAGCCAATATCAGACTCAACGGAGTACGCAACTCATGAGACATATTCATGTAAAAACGTACTTTCTCCTGACTGATTTCTTCTATCTTGTTTCGTTCTATCTGTTCGATCCGGACTTGCATCTTCATTTTGGCACGGGCAATAAAGAAATAGATCACAAAGACGAGAAGCCCTACAGAAAAGAAAATGAAAAGTGTCTTTGCCCACCAGGTCTGATACCACATCGGAATGATATGCACAAAAAATTCAGTGGTCGCCTCGCTCCACTTTCCATCGTTGTTGCATGCCTTCACCTTGAATACATACTCACCGGGCGGGAGATTGGAATAACTTGCCCGTGCAAAGGAAACATGACGGGAGTAGTTCCACTCGGTTTCAAAGCCTTCCAATTTGTAAACGAACTGGTTCCGCTTGCCAGCCAAATAGTTGATAACGGCAAACCGGATATTAAAAAGTTTCTGATCGGAAGGGAACGACATACCCAGCATCCGCCCTTGCTCGTCCTGATAATAACGTACCCGTTCACTTTTCATATCCGTAATCACCTGATTTAAGACAACGGCTCCTGTCACTACCGCATCCGGGGAATATGGATTATCACCCAATTCGTATGGCTTGAAATAGGCAACGCCCCCAAGAGACCCCAGGAAGAATGTACCATCGTGCGCTTTGCAAGCTCCGAAATAGTTAAACTGATCGTGAGGCAATCCGTCCTGCTTCGTATAGTTGAGGAAAGTACCCTCCTCCGTATTAAAGCAAGCCAGTCCCTTGTTAGTTGTCAACCATAAACGCCCCCGTTCATCTTCCAGTATATTATAAATAAAGTCATTTGGCAAACCGTCTTTCATCGTATAGTGTTTCCAGGCAGTCGGTGCTCCTTCCTTATAGCAATATAATCCTGTGGAAGAACCGATCCAGATTTCATGACGGCTATCCTCCTGTACACAGAAAGCCTGTATCAACCCATGCAGATAAGCCGAAGAAGAAAGATGCAGTTCTTCCAGTTTCCCGCCGGCATACAAAAACAGGCTCTCTTCCGTACCAATCCAGATTCTTCCTTTTGAATCGCGAAACAAGGTATATATCAATACATTCTCCAACTTTTTATGCTTTTTAGCTAATGGATGCTGTGACAGTTCGCCGGTCTGTTTGTCGAAAAGGTAAAGCCCGCTCATGCCGCCTACCCAAAGCGTTCCATCCGTTCCGTCCAATAAGGAGTAACAACTGTTAGTCAGGGAAGTAGAATGGGGAAAGGAATATGTTTCTATCCTGCCACTCCGGTGATGCAGACGACTCATTCCCCCTCCATGAGTGCCGATATAGACACTTCCATCCTTGTCCGTCCATATACATTTTATATTGTCCGACTTTAAAGCATTGGCGGAAGTACCCGTCCGGTAATATGAAAAGACTCCGGTTTTCCGGTTATAATAATTTAATCCGCCGTCGTTCGTGCCAATCCAGAGATTGCCATTATCCGGGTCTTCGGCAATACAACTCACTGTGTTATCACTTAACGAATTCCTCCAGGCGGAATGTTGCAAGCGTCCGAATGCCGGAGCGAGAGGATGATAATAATTAAGCCCGCCGTAAAATGTACCGATCCACATTCCCCCTTGATTATCTTTCAAGATAGAACGGATGGAATTATGGCCCAAGGTAGTCGGATCTTCAGGAGAAAAACGACAGATACGGAAAGTTCCCGTCTCCGGTTCAAGGATAAGCAAACCTTCCATGGTTCCTATCCAAACCCTTCCTTTATCATCTCCGGACAATGTCCTGACCGAGTTCGTAAGGAAATAAGCAGGAGTATTTTGCTTGTTATAATGATGTTTTATTTGAAAGTTGTTATCCACACAATACACCCCGTTTGTCAATGAAGCCAGCCAACAGTTGCCGGTTTTGTCGTCATAGAGCATATCGGAGATGGTTTCTCCTTTCAACTGGAGAAGAAGCCGGGTCACGTTTTCGTTGCGTACATAATAGAAATAGACACCTTCCGAAGTTCCCAACAGGAAACCGTCATTCATCCGGCAAACAGAATAGATCGTTTTTCCGGCAAGTTCCGGCTGCACTTTCATCCGCCCGGTCTTTTTATCAAAAATCACCAGACCGATATTGGTAGCAAGCAAAAGCCGGTCGCCTTCCTCCGGTTCTCCGATAGCCAATACTTGCATCGGCTGATTGTCCGGTGAAGAATAATTGGTGAAATTATTCCCTACTATATTATAACGGGATAAACCGACCTGTGTGCCTACCCATACCGTACCTTTCAAATCGGTATGAAGTGAATAGACATGATTGTTTGCCAGACTGGTCGTATCATCCGGCGCTTTATAATACGAAACGAAGCGGGAACCTTCATACCAGTTCAGTCCGTCTATGGTGCCTACCCAAATCTTATTATTATGATCTTGTGTCAGAGCGAGCACAGTATTTTGCGACAGCCCGTCATCTACGGATAATCGCTTAAAATGGATGAAGCTGTCGGCGGCCGATACAGCCAAAGGAAAAAATAAAATGCAAACGGTTAATCCGAATAGGTATCTAAATAGCAAATGTCGGTCTTTCATGAGCTAATATTGAAGAATTTATCGTAAAGATAAGTATTTTCAATTCAATCTGATAAATGAATCCCGTTTTTTAACTCATATAAAGGACCGGCATCGGCTCAAAACAGGACAACTGCGCCAAAGTCCGACAGTTATAAATTCATATTTTAGATGCGGTTGCCCTGAACTTTAAATTTTTTACGGTTTCTCTTCAAGTTAGTAAGACGGATTTTCTGATTTTTCTTTCAGATCTTTATAACGTTTCAAGGCTTCCAGATAATAATAATCAGCATAATTGAGCGGAGTATCAATTTCACTGTCATGCGGGAAACTGCCAACCGAATGTAACAGGATGAAGCCATGATTTTCTCCTTCCTGGGCCAAATAATCATCAGAGGATAACTGTTTCAGGATATGCTCCGCATAACGGAAATATTCTTCCCCTTGTTTCTTGTCGCCATAACCACTCAACTCCAGTAATGCAGAAGCTGTTACGGCAGCCGCAGAAGCATCCCGCGGTTCATTCGGAATATTAGGAGCATCATAATCCCAATAAGGTACATAGTCATTTTCGGACGGACGGTGATCGATAATGAACCGCGCTATTTTATGAGCGGCATCCAGATAGCTCTGTTGCTTAGTGAAGCGATAACACATGGTATAACCATACACTCCCCAAGCCTGTCCACGCGCCCAAGCAGAAGAATCGGCATATCCCTGAAAGGTTCCTTTCGACTCTACCTCACCGCTATCTGCCAGATAGCTCACCACATGGTAGGAGGTCATGTCCTCCCGAAAGTGATTCTTCAACGTTTTGTCGGCATGAGAGATGGCTATTTCACGATATTTCGGATTATTGGTTTGCTCCGAAGCCCAGAACAGCATTTCAAGGTTCATCATATTATCAATAATCACCGGATAACTCCAATCGCCGAAATCCCACGAACGAATCAGTCCGACTTCCGGACGAAAACGGGAGCACAAGCTTTCTGAAGAATGAATCAGAATCAAACTGTCCGTTGGCTCCGGTTTCAAACGGATGCCCTGCCCATAACTGCAAAACATCATAAAACCCAAATCGTGATTACCCGTATAATATTGCATATCCTGCAGACGGTCCGTATATTTACGCGCCTCTTTTGCGAGAGCCTCATCACCGGTCAACTCGTATGCCAGCCACATGGAACCGGGATAGAAACCACTCGTCCAATCTGTGGGGTGCTCCAGTCTGTACTTTCCTTCTTTAATAGAACGGGGAAAACAGGCGGTATCCGGTTCATTCTTCAATTGTTCTGCCATATAGAGCAACTGATGTCCCGATGTTTTCACTGCATGATCAAACCATGCCATCTCATTTCCTTTTGAAGCATCGCAAGCAGTCAGGAGCGCCATACTCCCTACCGCCAGTAAAAGTTTGTTTTTCATTGTTCCACTTTATTTTGTTACTGTATTCTATTACTGGCAACAAAGTTAGAGCAAGTCGCAGACAAACCCTTTGCAAATCTATTTTTTCATTTTTGTTTCTATTTCTACGGACTTTGATTTTGTCCAAAAGTGCTTTGTTTTTATCTTTTATAGAAAAACAGGCACGGATTTTACCAAATAAGCTGTTGTCAGGCATAACCAAACAACTATGCAGCCTTTTGCAAAATCCGTGCCTCCACCCAAAAGTACGCGCTCTTCTATCTCACAATATCTTCCGGAAATTTAGCCGGCATTTCCACCCTCTTCCAGGTTTCATAATACCAGGTGTTCAACTCATTTCCATTCAAATCATTCTTGATAAAATATTTCAGATGGAGATAATCATTGTCTTTAATCTCAAATTCCAAAATATTGTCCTGATTGTCCAGCATCGGGAGATGAATGTTCTTCTCGATGCTTTCCTTATAAGAATCGTCCGTGAGTTGTTTATAAGTACCATATCCAGTAATAATTGCATCCGCACCGGGAATAATGGTAAAGTTAACGATTTGTCCGTCATCACTCAATACTTTAAATGTATTACTGGGTTTCAACGCTCCCGGAACATCGGGAGACTCGGATACATAATGGCAGAGCTGCCAAATACCTTTCAAATCGGCCGCTTTGAATTTGGTTTTCTTCTGGGCCGTCGCACCTGTTACCGCTAACAACATTATTGAAAGCATGGTAAAGAAATAGAGCTTTTTCATTGTTGTATTATTTTAGTTAACACTCTCGAATGCGTATTTCCAAATATAAAGATTTATTTTGAGAATACAGCAATTCAGAGCATAAAAAAACTCGCATAACCTGAAGATTATGCGAGTTTTACATAAATATACCGAAATATTAGAAATCAGCATTTCTTGGTGTACGCGGGAACGGTATCACGTCACGGATATTCGCCATACCTGTTACAAACAATAACAGACGTTCGAACCCTAATCCGAAACCGGAGTGAGGACAAGTACCGAACTTACGGGTATCCAGATACCACCACATATCCTTCATCGGGATGTGCATTTCTTCAATACGGGTCATCAGCTTGTTATAGTCGGCTTCACGTTCAGAACCACCGATAATTTCACCAATTTTCGGGAAAAGAACGTCCATGGCACGTACAGTCTTACCGTCTTCGTTCTGCTTCATATAGAAGGCCTTGATTTCCTTCGGATAGTCAGTCAGAATCACCGGACGTTTGAAGTGTTCTTCCACTAAGAAACGTTCGTGTTCGGAAGCCAGGTCCACGCCCCAGTAAACCGGGAATTCAAACTTATGTCCTTTTGCAACAGCTTCTTCAAGAATCTTGATACCGTCTGTATAAGGCAAACGTACGAAATCATCTTTCAATACACCTTGCAGACGTTCAATCAAGCCTTTATCGAACATATCGTTCAGGAACTTCACATCATCCGCACAGTTATCCAACGCCCATTTCACACAATATTTGATGAACTCTTCTGCCAAGTCCATGTTGTCTGTAATGTCGTTGAAAGCCACTTCCGGCTCAATCATCCAGAACTCTGCCAAGTGGCGGGGAGTGTTGGAGTTTTCGGCACGGAACGTAGGACCGAATGTGTAGATAGCTCCCAAAGCAGTAGCTGCCAACTCACCTTCCAGCTGACCGGAAACAGTCAGACTTGCCTGCTTACCGAAGAAATCATCTTCGTATGAGATAGAACCTCTCTCGTCTTTCTTCAAGTCATACAGGTTCATGGTAGTCACCTGGAACATCTGTCCGGCACCTTCACAATCGGAAGCCGTAATAATCGGCGTATGGAAATAGAAGAAGCCCTTTTCATGGAAGAACTTGTGAATAGCAATCGCCATGTTGTGACGGATGCGGAACACTGCACCGAATGTATTGGTACGCGGACGCAAGTGAGCAATCTCGCGCAAGAATTCCATAGAGTGACCTTTCTTCTGTAATGGATATGTATTATCGCAAGTACCCAGCACTTCGATTTCACGAGCCTGTACTTCCACTTTCTGTCCGGAACCCACTGATTCTACCATTTCTCCGTTCACGCTGATACAAGCGCCGGTAGTAATCAGTTTCAGCATCTCTTCATCGAAATTAGCCAAATCTACTACGATCTGCAAATTATTTATTGTAGAACCGTCATTCAGTGCGATAAAGTTTACTTGTTTGCTACCTCTACGGGTGCGAACCCATCCTTTCACATTGACCATAGCGCCAATGTCTGTGCGCTTCAACAGGTCAACAATTTTTGTTCTACCAATCTTTTCCATTTAACTTTTTCTTTTTAGATACAAGAAGACGAGGTTTCAAATGCAGGATGAATTCTTTCCTGCTTTCTTTCCCCGTCCTCTGTCAAGTTATTATTTATTGACTTATTACTCAAACGAACCCATGCGGAGGTAGTTTACTTCTGCTTCCGACAGGTAACGCCAGTCTCCGCGACGCAGACCTTTTTTGGTCAGTCCGGCGAAGAACACACGGTCGAGTTTTACTACTTTATAACCCAGTGATTCGAAAATACGGCGAACGATACGGTTCTTACCGGAGTGAATTTCGATACCGACCTGGTCTTTCTTGAAATCATCTGTATAGCTGATCGCATCTGCATGGATTTCGCCATCTTCCAACTGGATACCAGCTGCAATCTGTTCCATATCTGCTTTAGTCAGGTTCTTGTCCAGATGAACATGATAAATTTTCTTCTTCAGGAATTTCGGGTGTGTCAGCTTGGAAGCCAGATCACCGTCATTCGTCAGTAACAGTACACCAGTCGTGTTACGGTCCAGACGTCCTACCGGATAAATACGTTCGTTGCAAGCGCCTTTCACCAAATCCATTACTGTACGGCGTTCCTGCGGATCGTCCGATGTAGTAACGGTATCTTTCGGTTTATTCAGCAATACATATACCTTGCGTTCAATGCTTACCGGTTCGTCGTGGAACTTAACCACATCCGAACGTTTGATCTTCGTACCCAATTCCGTTACCACTTCACCGTTTACAGAAACCACACCTGCTGTGATAAATTCATCAGCCTCACGACGGGAGCAAACACCTGCGTTAGCCAGGAACTTATTCAGACGAATCGGTTCATTCGGATCAACGAACTGTTCCTTGTACTCGATCTGTTTCTTTACGCTATACTTAGCGTTCGGATCATAATCGCCGGTACGCGGACGAGGACGATATCCTCCTTGACGGTCGTTATTATATCTCGGACGATAACCTCCACCGCCGTTGTTGCTGCGATAGCCGCCACCTTCGCCGTTATTGAAACGGGGACGATACGGACGGTCACCACCTTCACGGTTGTAAGAAGGACGTTGAGGACGGTCGCCACCTTCGCCGTTATTAAAGCGGGGACGGTAAGGACGGTCGCCACCTTCACGGTTGTAGGAAGGACGTTGAGGACGGTCGCCATAAGACGGACGCTCACCACCTTCGCCGCTATTGAAGCGGGGACGGTAAGGACGGTCACCACCTTCACGGTTGTAAGAAGGACGTTGAGGACGGTCATAAGAACCACCTTCGCGGTTGTAAGGACGTTGAGGACGGTCACCTCCTTCATTATTGTTATTGAAGCGAGGACGATACGGACGATCTCCACCTTCACGATTGTAAGAAGGACGTTGGGGACGGTCGCCATAAGAGCGGTCACCGTACGAACGCTGCGGGCGTTCGCCTCCTTCATTGTTGGCATTAAATCGCGGGCGATACGGACGATCCCCGCCTTCACGGTTGTAAGAAGGGCGATACGGACGTTCTCCACCTTCTCTGTTGTAAGACCTGTTACCATCACGGCCGGCACCTGTATTCTCTTCATTGAAAGAATTTTCGCGCCATTCTTCGTTTTCTGTGCTCATTTTTTTATTCGAATAAAATTAGACTTTGGCCTCACGGCCTATTTAAAAAACACGTTTATTATATAAGTAAACAATTAAAGCCCCGTATATGTATGGGGAGTGATTGCTCTTAACTCTTTTTTAATATCTTCGCTTACATTCAATTCTTCGATAAACTCTTTAATAGAACTTTCTGTAATAGCTTGGTTGGTGCGGGTTAACGCTTTCAAAGCTTCATACGGATGCGGATAAGCCTCACGGCGCAGGATGGTCTGAATAGCTTCTGCCACTACACTCCAACAATTATCCAAATCACGATAAATAGCCGGTTCGTTCAATAACAGTTTGCGCAATCCTTTCAAAGAACTCTGGATGGCAATCACGATGTGACCGAAAGGTACACCGACATTACGCAACACTGTTGAGTCTGTCAAGTCACGCTGCAAACGGGAAACAGGAAGCTTCACAGCCAAATGTTCCAGAATAGACGTTGCTATGCCCAAGTTACCTTCTGCATTTTCAAAGTCAATCGGATTCACTTTATGCGGCATAGCGCTCGAGCCTACTTCTCCGGCTTTGATCTTCTGCTTGAAGTACTCCATAGAGATGTACTGCCAGAAGTCACGATTCATATCCACCATGATGGTATTGATACGCTTCATAGCATCAAAAACAGCAGAGAGGTTATCATAGTTCGAAATCTGCGTTGTATATTCTTCGCGTTCCAGTCCCAGTTTTTCTGCAACAAACCGATTGCCGAATTGTTTCCAGTCATATTGAGGATAAGCCACGTGATGCGCATTGTAGTTTCCGGTAGCACCGCCAAACTTAGCGGTAAGCGGACATACTTTCAACATAGCCAACTGACGTTCGAGACGGTAAACAAATACCATCACTTCTTTACCCAGACGGGTAGGAGAAGCCGGCTGACCGTGAGTTTTGGCAAGCATCGGAATGTTAGCCCATTCTGTCGCATAGGTTTTCAACTGTGCAATCAGCTCTTCAATCAACGGGTAATAAACCTGATCCAATGCCTCTTTGATAGAAAGAGGAACAGACGTATTGTTAATATCCTGAGAAGTCAGTCCGAAGTGGATAAACTCTTTATAGTCATCCATTCCACCCATCTTGTCAAACTCTTCTTTCAGGAAATATTCTACGGCTTTCACATCGTGGTTAGTTACACTTTCGATATCTTTAATGCGTTGTGCGTCTGCTTCGGAGAAGTTACGGTAGATATTCCGTAAAGTTTCAAACACGCTACTATCGATTCCTTTCAATTGCGGCAAAGGAAGTTCGCACAAGGTGATAAAATACTCCACCTCTACCTGTACACGGTATTTAATCAGTGCAAATTCAGAGAAATAAGCTGCCAAAGCTTTAGTTTTGCCTCTATATCGACCATCAATCGGAGATATGGCCGTTAATACATCAAGTTCCATACGTTTTCTTAGATAATTATCAGACTGCAAAATTAACTCTTTTTCCTGAGTTATAAGATAAAAGGAGAAAGAAAGTTTGTATAAAAGAGGTAAGAAATAAAAAAAGTCTCACGAATTTCTTCGTAAGACTTCCTTTTTGGTGTGGGCGTTGACGGATTCGAACCGCCGACCCTCTGCTTGTAAGGCAGATGCTC
>OGLW01000900.1_pt1 | contig 11216 bp, 9 predicted proteins | sample 1572961 | NCBI WGS metagenome assembly OGLW01 (sample SAMEA2581880, study PRJEB24529) | metagenome | biome: Human gut stool | place: China | collected 2011
AAAAGCTGCCGTAGATCAGGCCTGCAAGCATGGCAATGAGCGTAAAGCCTGGAAAAAATGCTCCCGTAGGCTTGATCAGATATTTTAAAATATCCATAGTGCCTGCAAAAACGCTTCCCACTACAGGACCGAACAGCATGTGGACGATCTCATTGGGAATACCGGAAAAACCGATACGCAGGGTACTTCCAAGCTCGATGCTTAATGAACCGAGAACAATGGCAACAGCCCCAAGCATGGCACATACCGTAACCGTTTTTACCTGTTTTAACTGTCTGAAGGAACCGGTAAACAAAGTTGCTAATCTTTCCATAAAAAAATTACCTCCTTTGCAGATACCTCATACTACAATCGGAGATAATCAAGATTTTCTCTGATGCAGCGGGATGCGGCTTATGTACCGCAGGAACCTTTTCTTTCAAAATTCCTTTCGTCTGACTGACAACTCCCTGTTCAGCCGGCACTTAACGCACATAAACCTACTCTGCTTTCTTATGTTGTTTTAATAGTTATTTTTAAGTAACTATACTCTTTTTTTATGGAATTGCAAGTACTTTTTCACGGACATTGTATTTGAAAGAAATTATGGCCGCCAGTAAAAGGTCCCGTCTTTTTCCTCACGGACTGCAAAATCTTCATCCCTTAAATATTCCAGGCAGGAGAAACATTTGCTCATGATCATCTTTAATTTAATAAATTCTGCTGTATCTTTCGGAGGATGAGGCATTCCGTAGACAATGGTTGCGATCTCCCGGATCGTCCTTGCTTTTCTGGAATGTTCCAGGATATTATGCATGATCTCTACCTTGTCAAGATAGGAAAATACAATACGGTCTATGACTTTTTTTGCATCAGAAATTTCTTTTCCATGTGCCGGAAGGAGCAGACAGTCCTTAAATTCGTGGTGGAAACGCTCCAAAGAAACAAAATAATCCCTTAAAAGATGTTCATCCGGATACGTTGTTGCAACAATAGGAACGATCCCATCGATCACATGGTCTGCACAGAAAAATATCTTATGCTCTTTGTCGAAAAGTCCCAGCTGTCCAAAGGTATGTCCTTTCAGATCTATTGTTTCAAATGTGTAGTCACCGTAATGCAGTACAACTCCCGGTGCTATGGGCTTATAAGGGAAATCCTGCACCTCATAGGTCCAGCCATTGTGATTTTCCACTACTTTTCTCACCCGTTCAAACATATCCCAGACTTCCGGTGTACCCTCTTCTGTAACTCCTACACTATGAAGGACTTTATCCTGTTCTTGGGGATCCGTTTTCTTGGTGCTGTAAAACAGGCAGTCATAATGGTGGCGTTCCTCTAACGGGTTCATATAAATGGTAGCACCACGGTCTGCATACACACTTGCCAGTCCTGAATGGTCATGATGTTTATGGGTTAAAAATACATCCAGATCTTCATAGGAAATATCCAGCTCTTTTAATACTCCCTCCATCTGTGCCAGACAGTTTTCATCCTGAAACCCGGCATCGATCATCAGGCTTCTTTCCCCTTTTTTTCCAGGAATAATAAATATATTGATCTCCGTGGTATTGCCACGGTCTGTTTTCTGAAGAACCTTATAAATACCCGGCAGAAATTCTGTCATAATCTTTAACCTTCCTCCTTGCGTACTACCCTTTTATAAAGTATAGAACATTCATTTATTTTTGTAAATCCATATGTAAATAAGAATGTGCCTTGGCACATTCTCGCGCCGAGCGCGGTCGCTTGCGACAAACTTCCTCATCGCGCGAGTGCGCATCGTTGGCAGGTCGTGCCTTTTTGTGTACTAGGGAGTTCCAACGGAATTTCCTAGTACATAAGAAAGCAGCCGCAGGAAATGCACCTTTGATGTGTTCCTGCGGCTGTTTTGCTATTATTTCAGATCACCGGTTACAGACTGGGGAATGGTAAACTCCACAGCTCCCATATAAGCCGGGGCTACCTCGGTCTCGTCAAAAGTAATGACCAGTTCTCCTTTTTCATTAAAATAGAAGCTTTCATCACCTTTTAATTCCTTAAAATCCCATTCCGGCATGTCACTGTCAATAAAATAAGTAACAGAGGAGTCGGCAGCCATCTGCTGTTTCATCTGTTCTTTTATGTTGTCGCTGGTGGCAGTGAGCATTTCCGGTTTGTTTTTAAATAAATCAGAAAGAGAAATAATATCACCAGTGGTCTTATCAATGGTAAATACCTTGGTGTATTCGGTTCCGCTTGCCATCACAAGGGTGGTGTCAATGCGCAGGCACAGGTATCTGTCTGTGTCAGTTACTACCTTGTAAGTAGAAGTGAGAGAGTAGTTGCCTTCTCCCTGGGATGCCCGAAGATCCTTTTCGTACTGGGCGATCAGTTCATTTGCGTAGTCTTCAATGGAGCGGTTTACAGCTTCCGGTGCAGAGTCTATTTCCGGAATATCCACTTTGGCTTCAAAATGATTGGTCTTATCTTCGTATGTACGTAAAGTGACCACTTTTGCAATGGCACCGATCACCGGCAGGTTTGTCATGGCATTGGCAATGGTTGGGCTTACGTTGGTGACAATGGCCAGAGCTACTACAGCAGCGGCAGCAGTAGTGCCGGTGGTGCGTAAAATACGGAAAAATGGGTTGTGTTTTTTATTCATGGTTTTTCCTTTCTGGATACCTGACATGATACGTGCTTTTGCGGCTTCTGGAACGGGAATGTTGTTATATTCCTGCTTTAAAGACTCCAGTTTATCTAAATCATCAAAATATTCTAAATTACGATCCTGTTCTTTCATTAATATATGCTCCTTTCTTTTAAAAACTGGCAGTGCCGTCTAAATGGATCCGAAGCTTTTTTAACGACCGGTATAATCTTGCTTTTACGGTGTTTACATTTTCGGCTACCGCAAGGGCAATGTCCTCTAATTTCATATCTTCAAAATAGCGAAGGATGATGATGGTGCGGTTTTTCGGTTCCAAATGGTTCAGTGCTTCTTTTAAGTCAAATTCCTCATATGTATCTTCTGTTGCCGTTTCAGGAAGTTCCTCGGCAGGCTGCTCTTTTGTCCGGCTTCGCAGCAGGTCCAGGCTTGTATTTACTACGATCCGGCACAGCCATGGAAAAAGTTTTTCTGTATCCTTTAAATTTTTACACTGTGTAATGGCTTTACAGGCACTTTCCTGGACGATATCCAAAGCGTCTGCTTCGTTATGTACATAACTGTAGGCCAGGCGGTAAAGGCGCTCATATTGGTCAATGAGCATTTTTTCCGTCTGCGCGGTTATTTGTTTTGTCTGATCAGAATGGTTCATGATATGTTCTCCTTTCATGTCTTACACTTATTAGACGCATGAACCGGGAAAAAAGTTGCAAAAGATATTATAATCTTCATAAAATTTACTGCAAGTCCTTAAGAAGTTCTTCATTGAGTTTTTCAGGGAATAATGTTATATTGGAAAAAAGATAAGATACAGGGGATAGATAACTTGGAAAAGCGAGAACGAAAGGTGATAACCTTTCCTATGGCGGCCGTTTTTATGGCAATGATGATCGGTATTCTCACCGGTCTTGGAAGCGGCTATTGTATATGGGGAAGAGAGCCTGAAAATACAATTGATCTGAAAGCAGTGGAAATGCCTGACTGGGTACAGCAGGATTTTTTGCGGAAAAATATTTTTTCCCGCCCGGATGTGACCCGCAGGCAGGTGAAAAATATTGTGATCCATTATGTGGGAAATCCGGGAACCAGTGCAAAGGCTACCAGAAACTATTTTGACGGTCTGGCAGACCAGGATGCACAGAAAGAGGGGGTTTCTTCCAGCAGCCATTTTGTAGTGGGACTGGACGGGGAAGTGATCCAGTGCATTCCCATTGATGAGGTGGCATATGCCAATGCTCCCAGAAATGACGATACGCTTTCCATTGAAGTCTGTCATCTGGATGATACAGGCAAGTTTAATGACGCTTCTTATGAGTCAGTGGTGAAATTGACAGCATGGCTCTGCAAACAGTTAAAACTTAAAAGTTCCGATGTGGTCCGTCATTATGATATTAATGGAAAACAGTGCCCGAAGTATTATGTAGAAGATAAAGAAGCCTGGAAACAGTTAAGAGAAGATGTAAAAGAGCAGATGAAGGCAGATTAATGGAGCCGTCTTGCAAATGTCATTGGCACGATACATGGATCTGTAAAAAACTCTGTAAAAAAAGCGGAGACGCCCCTATAATGGGAGCATCTCCGCTTTTCTTTCGTGGAATACTGTATAATAGCGGAAACCATATTCTTTTAACATTTCCCGGCAGTAGTCAAAGCCGATGCCTAAAGTTTCCGGCGTATGGGCGTCAGAGCCAATGGTGATCCCTTCACCGCCCAGTTCTTTATAGAGACGGAAAACATCAGCACATGGATTGGTGTTTCCAAGTCCATAGCGGATGCCGCCTGTGTTACATTCCAGGCATTCTCCATTTTTAATAAGAAGTTTTAAAAGAGGACGGATATAGGGTTCGTAATCATTCCAGGAATAAAATTCATTTTTATGGGGAGCATATCTTACAACATAGTCCAGGTGGCCATAGGAGTCGAAAGTATCAAGGAGGTTTTGTACCCGTTTAAGGGATACTTCAAAAAATGCACGAAATCCTTCTTTTTCCTCGAAATGTTTCCAGTATTCCCTTTCATATGGATCCATCCGGTCTACGAAATGGCTGGAACCAAGGACAAAATCAAATTCCTTTCCCAAGGTTCTGGCAAAATCGTGGAGATACTCACCTACATGGTTTTGTAATCCTAATTCGATCCCTATATTTAAACGGATCCGTCCAGCGTATTCGTCCCGTATTTTGCGTAAACTTTCTATATAAGAAGGAATGTCTAACGTAAAATCGTCAGGACAGAATTCGCTGCCGTAATCATGATGATCGGTAATACAGATCTCTTTCATTCCAAGGGAGATGGCTTTTTCTAACTGATCCCGTACCGGGGTTTCGGAGTCTGCGGAAAATTCTGTGTGGAGATGGCAGTCATAAATGGCATCCATAGTGATATGCCTCCTTTTTATCATATTGCGTTTGTATCCATAAAAGCACATATCTGCCCCACGGGGAGTGCGGCAGCTGTATTCGTCTCTCACATTATACTCATAAACTGCCACAATAACAAGTCTATGCCCCACCCTTCTATTGAGAAAATAAAAATGCGCTGAAAATTAATGGAATTTATGAGAGAAAATAGTCAGAATGGCAGAAACAAAAAAAAGGCTTGCTATTTTGGATAAAATTGAGTACAATGTAGGCAGTTGATTAATATTTAACAAATAATATTTTTTTAACAAACTAGGAGGAATTGAATCATGGCAGTAAAAGTTGCAATTAATGGTTTCGGACGTATTGGACGTCTGGCTTTCCGTCAGATGTTCGGAGCAGAGGGTTACGAGGTAGTAGCAATCAACGACTTAACCGATCCTAAGATGTTAGCACATCTGTTAAAGTATGATACAGCACAGGGTGGATACGCTGGACGCATTGGCGAAGGCAAGCACACTGTAGAGGCTGGAGAAGATTCCATCACAGTTGACGGCAAGAAGATCACTATCTACAAAGAGCCAAAGGCTGCTGACCTTCCATGGGGCGAACTTGGCGTAGATGTAGTATTAGAGTGCACTGGCTTCTATACTTCCAAGGAAAAAGCACAGGCTCATATCGATGCAGGCGCTAAGAAGGTTGTTATTTCCGCACCAGCTGGAAAAGATTTAAAGACCATCGTTTACTCTGTAAATGAGAAGACTCTGACAGCAGAAGATACCATCATCTCCGCTGCATCTTGCACCACCAACTGCTTAGCACCTATGGCTAAGGCATTAAATGACTACGCTCCAATCCAGAGCGGTATCATGAGCACCATCCACGCTTACACCGGCGACCAGATGATCCTTGACGGACCACACAGAAAGGGCGACTTAAGAAGAGCACGCGCAGGCGCAGCTAACATCGTTCCTAACTCTACTGGCGCAGCTAAGGCAATCGGCCTGGTTATCCCAGAACTGAACGGCAAGCTGATCGGTTCCGCACAGCGTGTACCTGTACCAACCGGTTCTACCACAATCTTAACAGCTGTTGTTAAGAAGGCAGATGTAACTGCAGAAGAGATCAACGCTGCTATGAAGGCTGCTGCATCTGAGTCCTTCGGATACAATGAAGATCCGATCGTATCTTCTGACGTTATCGGTATGAGATATGGTTCTCTGTTTGATGCAACCCAGACTATGGTTTCCCATATCGCTGATGATCTGTATGAAGTACAGGTTGTTTCATGGTATGACAACGAGAATTCTTACACCAGCCAGATGGTAAGAACTATCAAGTACTTCGCTGAGTTAGCATAATCCAGATCATAAATCCAGATTTTAAAGACTCATAAGGGGTCCGGTCTTTAGGACCGGGCCCTTTTTTCGCGAAATAAATTTATCTATTTGCGAGTTTACTGAAAGGAGATATCCACCATGTTAAACAAGAAATCAATCGATGATATCAATGTAAAGGGAAGAAGAGTTTTAGTCCGCTGCGACTTCAACGTACCGTTAAAGAACGGCGAGATCACAGATGAGACCCGTATCGTAGCAGCTCTGCCAACCATCCAGAAGCTGATTAACGACGGCGCAAAGGTTATCCTGTGCTCCCACTTAGGAAAAGTTAAAAATGGCCCGAACGAAGGCGAGTCTTTAGCTCCAGTAGCAAAGAGACTATCTGAGAAATTAGGCAAGGAAGTTGTTTTCGTATCTGATTACAATGTAACCGGCGAAGCAGCTACCAAGGCTGTAGAAGCTATGAAGGAAGGCGATGTAGTTCTTCTGCAGAATACACGTTTCCGCGGCGCTGAAGAGACCAAGAACGGCGAAGAGTTCAGCAAGGAACTGGCTGATCTGGCTGATGATTATGTATGCGACGCATTCGGTTCCTCCCACAGAGCACATGCTTCTGTAGCAGGCGTTACCAAGTTCATCTCTGCAAAGGGCGGCTCCAACGTAGTTGGTTACTTAATGCAGAAAGAGATCGATTTCTTAGGAAATGCAGTTGAAAATCCAGTAAGACCTTTCGTTGCTATCTTAGGCGGTGCTAAGGTTGCTGATAAGTTAAATGTTATCTCTAACCTCCTTGAAAAGTGCGATACACTGATCATCGGCGGTGGTATGGCATTCACCTTCTTAAAGGCTGAAGGCAAAGAGATCGGTAAGTCCTTAGTAGACGATACCAAGTTAGATTACTGCAAGGAAATGATGGCAAAGGCTGAGAAGCTTGGCAAGAAGCTTTTACTTCCAGTAGATGCTGTAGTAGCAGCTTCCTTCCCAGATCCGATCGATGCTGAGATCCCTGTAGAGAACGTTTCTGTAGACGCTATCCCAGATGACAAGATGGGTCTGGATATCGGTGCAGAAAGCGCAAAGCTGTATGCTGAAGCTGTTAAGAGCGCTAAGACCGTTGTTTGGAACGGACCGATGGGCGTATTCGAGAACCCTGTTCTTGCAAAGGGAACCATCGCAGTAGCTCAGGCTTTAGCTGATACTGACGCAACTACCATTATCGGTGGTGGTGACTCTGCAGCAGCAGTAAATCAGTTAGGATTTGCTGATAAGATGAGCCACATCTCTACCGGCGGTGGCGCTTCTCTGGAATTCCTGGAAGGAAAGGAACTGCCAGGCGTAGCTGCAGCAGATGACAAATAAAGATAACTGATATTGCAGGCGGCTGTTTTTGAAATAACTGGGGATAAAAACAGACCGCCTGTGAGTCGTGTATGTGTATAAAGGAGACGGAAGTTATGGCAAGAAAGAAGATCATCGCAGGCAACTGGAAGATGAACATGACACCTTCTGAGGCAGTTGCTCTTGTAAACGAATTAAAACCATTAGTAGTAAATGATGAAGTAGATGTAGTATTCTGTGTACCGGCTATTGATATCATTCCGGCAATGGAAGCAGCAAAGGGAACCAACATCCAGATCGGTGCTGAGAACATGTATTTTGAGGAAAAGGGCGCTTATACAGGCGAGATCTCCCCAAACATGTTAAATGACGCAGGCGTTAAGTATGTGATCATCGGCCACTCTGAGAGAAGAGAGTACTTTGCTGAAACAAATGAGACCGTAAACAAGAAAGTATTAAAGGCATTTGAGCATGGAATTACTCCTATCATCTGCTGCGGTGAATCTTTAACTCAGAGAGAGCAGGGCATTACCATTGACTGGATCCGTCAGCAGATCAAGATCGCTTTCTTAAACGTAACAGCAGATCAGGCAAAGACAGCTGTTATCGCTTACGAGCCGATCTGGGCTATCGGAACCGGTAAGGTAGCAACCACAGAGCAGGCTGAAGAAGTATGCGCAGCGATCCGCGCATGCATCGGCGAGATCTATGATGAGGCAACTGCACAGGCTATCCGTATCCAGTACGGCGGTTCTGTATCAGCAGCAAGCGCACCAGAACTGTTTGCACAGCCGGATATCGATGGCGGCCTGGTAGGCGGCGCTTCCTTAAAGCCAGACTTTGGTAAGATCGTAAACTATAACAGATAATTACTCAGGACGGCGGGAAATTTGACCCAAAAAGGAGCGTCAAGCTTGCTTGTAAGCGCCTTTTTGGGGCAGATTTCACATTGGAGTGACCTCCGATGCTTCTTGTGCGGCAAAGCCGTGCAAGAAGATGCGCCGTCCGGGTGGTTGCGAATTTAGCCCTGGGGTCGTGAAAACGGGTCTCAGGGCATTTGTATCCATTTTATAAAGCCTTAGTAAAAAAGGCAGATTTAAGAGGAGAAAACAGATATGAGCAAGAAACCAGTAGTATTAATGATCCTGGACGGCTATGGACTGAATGATAACTGTGAGCACAACGCAGTATGCGAAGGAAAAACTCCTGTTATGGATCAGTTAATGAGCCAGTGTCCATTTGTAAAAGGCCAGGCAAGTGGCCTTGCAGTAGGACTTCCGGAAGGACAGATGGGTAACTCCGAGGTAGGACACTTAAATATGGGCGCAGGCCGTGTTGTATACCAGGAGCTGACAAGAATTACCAAGTCGATCAACGACGGTGACTTCTTTAATGTACCAGAATTTTTAACAGCAGTAGAAAACTGCAAGAAAAACAATTCCGCTCTGCACCTGTTCGGTCTGGTATCTACCGGCGGTGTACACAGCCACTTAAATCATATTTACGGCCTGTTAGAGCTGGCAAAGAGAAATGGCCTGGAAAAAGTATATGTACACTGCTTCTTAGACGGTCGTGACACACCACCGGAATCCGGCAAGGAATTTGTTACTGAGCTGGAAGCAAAGATGGCAGAGCTTGGCACAGGCAAGGTAGCATCTGTTATGGGACGTTACTATGCAATGGACCGTGATAAGAGATGGGACCGTGTAGAGTTAGCTTACAAGGCTCTTACAAAGGGCGAAGGAAATACAGCAGCAAGCGCTACTGAAGGCATCCAGGCTTCCTATAATGCAGGCAAGTCCGATGAGTTCGTTGTACCATTTGTAGTTACTGAAAACGGAAAACCGGTTGCCACGATTCAGGATGGCGATTCCGTCATTTTCTTCAACTTCCGTCCGGACCGTGCAAGAGAGATCACCCATGCATTCTGCGATGACAATTTTGACGGTTTTGCAAGAGAGAAGAAGTTAGACCTGGTATATGTATGCTTCACCGATTATGATGAAACCATTACCAACAAGCTGGTTGCATTTAAGAAAGAGTCCATTACCAATACCTTTGGCGAGTTCCTGGCAGCAAATGGCAAGAAGCAGGTAAGAATTGCTGAGACGGAAAAATATGCTCACGTTACCTTCTTCTTTAACGGCGGCGTAGAAGAGCCAAACGAAGGGGAAGACCGCATCCTGGTTCCTTCTCCAAAGGAAGTTGCTACCTACGACTTAAAGCCGGAGATGAGCGCTTACGGCGTATGCGATAAGTTAACTGAGGCGATCAAGTCCGGCAAATATGATGTGATCATCATCAACTTCGCTAACCCGGATATGGTTGGACATACAGGCGTAGAAGCAGCAGCAATCAAGGCAATCGAAGTAGTAGATGAGTGCGTAGGCCGCGCTGTAGAAGCATTAAAGGAAGTAAATGGCGTTATGTTCATCTGTGCTGATCACGGAAATGCAGAGCAGTTAGTAGATTATGAGACAGGAGAGCCATACACCGCTCATACTACCAACCCGGTTCCATTTATCCTGGTAAATGCAGACGCTGACATGAAGCTTCGTGAAGGCGGCGCACTGTGCGATATCGCCCCGACCCTGATCGAATTAATGGGTATGGAGCAGCCAAAAGAGATGACTGGTAAGTCACTGATCGTTAGATAGTAATAAGTAAAAATAAGCAGACGCGCCTTTAGGGCGCGTTTGTTGTATATATAATGTATGGGTCCATGAAATGGCCTACTAAATGTGGTGGGAATTATAAATGCATTGCATTAAAAATCCGGAGGCAGCCCATGTGGGCCGCCCCCGGATTTTTTAGGAGTAACTGCTATAAATAAGAGGTGATTGCGTGCTTTCTTATTAGAAGCCCTTAATGAGTTCGCCGTTCTTTGGCTCGAAACGTCCGGTGAAGAAGCGGAGAACTTCTGGCTCGTAAACCCATTTCAGACCGCTGATGTCATGTCTTCTTTCATACAGACCGATGATAGCGTCAGCAACGTAATCCAGATGAGCGTATGTATAAACACGGCGTGGAATGGTGAGACGAACAGTTTCCAGTTTCGGAACATGGTTTTCACGGGTATGTGGGTCACGTCCTGCAGAGATGATGCCGCGCTCCATTGTACGAACGCCGGAGAACTCGTAGATAGCTGCGGAGAGTGCCTGAGCTGGGAAGTCTTCTTCCTGATTTAAGTGATCTAAGAATGCTCTTGCATCTACGAAGATCGCGTGTCCGCCGTAAGGTTTAACCATTGGAACACCTGCTGCGTCTAACTTTTCGCCCAGGTAACGGATCTGGTTTACACGGTGGCTGATGTAATCGAAGTTCATGGACTCGCGAAGACCAATAGCCATTGCTTCCATATCTCTTCCTGCCATACCGCCGTAAGAAGGCATTCCTTCAAACTGTACAACCATTCCAGTTGCGCGAACATACAGGTCATGATCGTTCATACACAGGAAACCACCGATGTTGGTTAAGCAGTCTTTCTTACCAGACATTGTACAGCCATCGCCGTAGGAGAACATTTCATGAACGATCTCTTTGATGGTC
>OGLW01000911.1_pt1 | contig 11096 bp, 5 predicted proteins | sample 1572961 | NCBI WGS metagenome assembly OGLW01 (sample SAMEA2581880, study PRJEB24529) | metagenome | biome: Human gut stool | place: China | collected 2011
AACAACAATCTGTCGATCAAACTGTTGCTCTACTTTATATCTTCCTTCGACACCCATGCTTCTTTTTTCATCTTCTGAAAGATGTATAAATTTTTTAATTGCCACTATTAAGGCGTCACTATCCTTCTGCAGGATCATATACCCATTCACACCATCATCTACAACTTCCTTACACCCGGATCTGTCTGTAGTAATAATCGGTCTTCCGGAAGCACATGCCTCCAGCAAAACATTACTTATCCCTTCTGGATAATAGGTCGGATGAACTACACAATGTATATTGGTCAAAAAATCTGACACATTCCGTATCATTCCATGATATATCACAGTTCCATTATTATTCAGTTCTTCAAGTTGCCCCTCATACTCTTTCTCACAAAACCCACAAATGTGAAATTCTGTGTTTGGATATTTTTCTTTTATTTTCTTAGCAGCCTCAAGATATTGATCAATTCCCTTTTCCTTCATAATACGTGAAATAAAAGCAAAACGTATTATCTTATCATCTTCTGGATATTTTAATAAAGGAAATCTCTTCAAATTTACTCCTGAGCCTGGCAATAGTGCATGTTTTCCTATTGCAATCCCATTATCAACAAAAAATTTTCTGTTTTCTTCATTTTGAAAAAATACTCTTTGCACCTTTCGAAATGCCAACTTATACAACTGAATCAAGATCTTTTGTTTTAATCCTGCATTTTCAACAGCAGTTCCTAATCCTGTTATGTTTGCTACAAATGAAATATTTTTTCTTTGTGCGGCTATTGCACCATATATATTAGGCTTGATAGTATATCCTAATATAATATCTGGTTGAATCACTTTGATCAACTTGCAATAATCATTCAATAATTTTGTTTCCTTTAATGGATTCATTCCATGACGATCAATAACAATTTCATAATAATGACAACCTAATTTAATGAGATCGTCTATCCGTTCGCCATACGGCGATGATATATAGACATCATAACCTTCTTCAATAAGTTTTTCTACTAATTCCAAGCGAAAATTGTAAATTACGACATCATGATTAACTAAAAATAAAACTTTCTTCTTCATACTACTATGAATTCATCTCCATAACGCTCTGTTTCATACTTATATTTTGATATTTAATCCCATTATAGTTAGATACAGCGAACATATAACAATTATTTCCAAATGCCTTATTAACAAGCCCACCTATTTTGCACGTCATCTTACTACCAATCTTGACCGCTGGCGCAAGACATTTTAACTCTACTATCTTTTTTCCACTTGCCTTTGCAATCTCTTTTACCATGTCTGACGTTTTTGTCCACTCTCCATTTTGAGGCAACAATACAACCGAATTTCTATGATATGGTTTAAGCAACATGATCTGACATAAGAACTCGCACAAATTCTCGATATAAAGCATGCTTCTCTCATTATCTACATCTGGGAATATCGGTAATTTCTTTGCAAGTTTAGCTAAAGTACGATAGTTTCCTTTGCTGTCTTTTCCATAGATCATCGGCGGACGTAAAACAATGACTTTATAAGTATCATCCGCTAATTCTCGAACTGCCACATCAGCCTGCAGCTTACTATCACCATAAAAGTTTGCCGGCTGTGGAACTGTTGTAGCATTAATCACTTTTTTCTCTCCATATGGTGCAGATTCTCCATAAACAATCATAGAAGACATAAAGATAAATATCTTTACCCCTTCTCGTTTTGCTTTTTCCGCTACTGCAACAGCTAATCCGGTATTTACCTCATAATATTTTCTCTTTGTTTCTTCCGAAACGTTTCCAACATCCGCATGCGCAATGCCAGCCACATGATAGATAATATCATAGTTAGAAAAATCTTTTTCTTTCCATGATTCATCTTTCAAATCCAGTTCTTCAATTTCGAAATTGTCATGATAATGCTTCTGTGCATATTCTATAAACGACTGTCCAATATACGATCCAGCTCCGGTAATCAGCACTTTCTTCTTTGTGTCGAAATCCACCTCTACCGTCTCACCAAATCCAATATTTCCAATCAGTTCTTCGTCTGTTTTTCCTTCTGAATAATTATAACTATTTTTTTTCATTTCTCCGGTTCCACCCTCAACAACACTATCATCATGGGAAACCTTAGAAATGGTTCCTAAGAAACATTTCAGATCAAATAAAAATGACTGTTTCTGCACATATTCGCCGTCCAGTTTCGCTTTTACCGGGATCTCCAGTTCGTCTCTTCCGTTAATCTGTGCCCACCCGGTCAATCCTGGTTTCACATCATTCGCACCATACTTCTCTCTCTCTGCAGTAAGCAGATCCTGATTCCATAATCCCGGTCTCGGTCCGATGATACTCATATTTCCCACAAAAATATCCCAGATCTGCGGTAATTCATCTAAACTATGCGCACGAATAAATTTACCAACCTTGGTTATGTACTGATCCGGATTGTCCAACTGATGTGTTGGCACATCATGAGGGGTAGATACTTTCATGCTTCTGAATTTATGTAATTTGAAATACTCCTTGTTTTTTCCTAACCGTTTCTGAGTGAAAAGTACAGGTCCCGGATCCTCAATTTTAATCGCAAGTGCAATAGCTGCATATACCGGGGACAGAACAAGTAATCCTCCAAACGAAAGACCTACATCTAATGCCCTCTTGGCATATTTACTATATAATGATTCCTTTGTGAAAGCCACACCTGACTCTTCCAAATGTCCTCTGACTCCATCTGCATTTTCAGCATCATTGTCATTTTTTACAAAAACAACCTTCTTGCCTTCAAACGGATTCTGTTCTGCCGGTTCATTCTTGTATGTATAGTCAGCCTTTTTCTTTTTTGCGACAAGCTGCATTCCAACAAATGCAATCCCCGCCGCTCCTGCTAATATTTTAAGGGTCTTACAAAGCTTCTTGTGTGCCATTGCAACTCTCCTTCTGTTCATAACTATGTTATGTTCATTTCCCTAAACCAATTTATTATAGCATATATGTGCATATATATCTACTTTTTTCCGTTTTCATCTATCTTTTTTCATTTTCATGGCTTTTAGTTGACTTTATCGTTTCTTACCGAACAAACGAAAATTTCTTATTTTAAATAGATGCAAAACTATTTATGGGGCGTGATTCAACGAATCACACCCCAGGCTTTTCTCTAGTACCAGAAAATATTCCATCTATATGGATCTCTCATCATCTTGCATATACCAGAAATCATCCCTGCTAAGTTGTGGAAAGTTATATACATCCACTCCATGATGTTCGGGCAAGCTGATCAGTTGCTGGCGAATGGCATTTATTTCAGAGATAGTATCTCTTGCCAATTTGAAACGAAGGCAGTCTATGATCTGTCTAAACTGTCTTTGATAATATTTATTCATTAAAATAGCATTCTTCATGAGCCAGATCATAAAAGGATGATCCAGAGTAATTCCTTTCCGATCGTTCGGCTCTGCACTGCAAAGATATCTCCTACTCTTGTCATTTGCAGCTTTACAGAATCTCATCGGTGGAAAAAGATCTAGTATTTCATCCGATTCATTTTTTTCTTTTTCGAAGAGCAAAATAGATTGCCCTTTTTCATAATTAATTTCCATCTGATTATGTTCTTGTAAGCATAAATCCTGATACAGATTCATCAAAGCCATACCATAATTATTGCGTGTATAAACATTAGCTGTATACTTTTTTGACAGGTCAGCTTCTTTCAAGAAATCAACTCTTTCATCAAAATAGTCCTTCATACTACTTTCCATCCATTGTTGCAATGGCAGATTTTCGACCTTTTTCCAGTCCTTTCTCGTAAAATTTATAACAGATCCCATCCATACATATGGTCCTTGCATAAGATTTGGCATCTTATATTTATTTACAACGCCACAAATATACAATCCTACTTCTATCGGAAGTTGTACTATTCTAACACGACTTGCCTGCGTCACCGGCTGCCACTTATCTTCCAAAAAAAATATTCCCATACAGGAATAATTTGGATGATGTATCTCAGTCATCTTTCCCACATAAACACCTTGATATGCACACTTAATCAATTCGTCTCGAAAACCTGATTTCTGCCAGATAATATCTGGGCATCCACATTTTTCAAGTAAAACATTCATTTGTCGACATTGTATGTAATCATGATAGCTTTCCCAAATTTCAAATACACTAATAGATGACTGAAACGGACTCCATGTCTCTCCCAATTGTTCTTCCGACGGACAAGCATCACATTTTTCAAATACGTCTATAAGCGCCTCTACCGCTTTTGTTTCATAGCTCTCTCTTAACGACTTCCAGGAGTAAACATGACTCATACGACTTTCCATACATCTACTATATAACAGCATTTGAAGCGAATTATCTTTTTTTTCGACATATCCTCCAATTTGATATGTAAAATCTTTCACCCGCCAGCAGGGAGTTTTTCTAAATTGCAAAATATATTTTACAAGTACACCAGATACGCCTTGCAACACATCATCCTCCTCCTTTGTATCTAAAGGAATGGTTGTCATTGCAATTTTCGGATACTGCCCACAAACCTCTGGAAACACCTGATCAAACTGCTTTTTCATTTCATCTGTCAGTTCATAAACTTTCTCCCCCTCTACAGCATGAGCTGCGTCCATTATTTCTTCATAGGTTTGCCCAATCCTCTCATTATTATAATACACCGGCATCCGGGAGCCACACAGATATTTTTCCACTGTACTCTTCAAATTTAAAGTTCCTAGTTCCCCCGGATTCAAACGTATCGCAATCGAGGTTCCGGCATTCTTCCGATATCCGTTTCTTTCCTGCTGATAGGAAGCCTCTGTGACAGAATCATCCGGTTTCGGCATTGACTCATTTGAGAAGTGGTTCTGTGATTGATTCAACAACGTATAATATCCACTAAGCCCCGTTACCTGCAATCGCAATCCATAATGTTTGTTCATATTCGAGTTTGTTGTCTCCTCCTCTCGACGGTTTTTATCGGAGTCAAAATAAAGAGTCGACACCTCCACGTAATCACCATTAAGGAAACATGACAGAAAACCGATTCCAAAGCGACTGATACCATGATACTTTTCTGTTTGATGGTGATCTCTTAAGTCTCTTTCGATTTCCTTGGAAGAATAATACGAATTTCCCACTTTCAGGAAATATCTTTGAAGCATTCCCATGGTCATTCCGGTTCCCTCATCATCAATACGAAACCAGATGTTTCCGTCCTTGTCATTCCACTCCCAGAAATCAATACGGGACTTTTCCGGTGTAAAATCAGGATCCATTTTCCCTCGAAGTAATGTAGCATCGATCGCATTCTGAAGTAATTCTCTCACGAAAACATCCCGATTATCATATAAGTTTTCTCCAGTAAGCAATTCTAAAATCTTCGTTTGGTCCATCGTAATGCAGAAATCCCCGCTCATATATCCATCGGATTCGATTTCATTGCGTAAGATATATCTTGGAAATGGGAAATTCTGTTGCCAACTATTATGACAATGCTTCTGTAATTTTGCACAATTTCCCAGTTCATCATCAACCCAGTCCAAAAAATTTCGAACCGCATGTTCTACTCTGGGATTGGTACAGCGTGCTTTATATGGTAAAGCTTCTGTTGTTGGAGATGTTGGGTAAGAAAAGCCTGCAGAAGCCTGATGTTTCTTCCACTCTTCACTGCTTTTCTCATTACGTTCCACATAACTGTACAATACCTTTGGTGCCCTGGTATCATCAAAATCCAATAAATCGCCCAACCGTAGCAGTAGTGCACAAAACAGTGGACTGACATCATTTGCATTTAAGTAATCCAAATCATGATTACCAACCATATCTGAAAGATTATAACCATGTGCCTCACAAACGGATACACTGCAATGGCACGACAGCCATTGGGCGCTGACTGATCAGTTCCTTCCATGCCTCATTATGCAGCACCTCAGCCACACGTTCAGAATGCAAGTTGCGAAGATACCACTGCCGCATATCTTCTGTCCAATCTTCTGCTGGGCTCCCCAGAAACTCTGGGTAATATTCTCTCAAGAATTTTTTACATGCCTCTGTATCCTCGTATTGTGCCTTCTGTTCCTCATCTGTGTAAACCATGCCCACATCATGCAAACTTGCAACTAAAATCAGCAGTTCCAGTTCACCTACAGTGAGATTACTACTCTGATCTCCCAGTAATCCCCCCATGGCATCCAATACATTTAAGATATGTGTTTCGTCATGCAGTGTATAATTTTCAAAAGTCCTGCGAACATCCTTCAAATAATTTGCAGCATATTCATAAACTTCTTTTACCCATATACATCTTTCACTTCCTACACTAGCTTTTTTCCCATATTCTTTCCATATTGCAGTTTCGTCTAGTTTTTTTGAATGGACCATGACATTTCCTTCCTTTGTTTCTTATATAAATTCCTGTCATATATGATGTATTGATATTTTATTGTACCACAAAATACTACTATTTTCTATTAATATCAACATCAATTGTATAATTACAATAGCAGATTTCTCCCAATTTTAATTTTCCTCTCTTCGGAGAACTATGTCGTATTCAATTTCTCTGTCCAATCTACTCATAGGCTTATTCGAAAACATAAATCCCCTTAAACCGCTGCAAATTGTTTCAAATCAATGCGATAACCAATTTCCTCATTTATTACTAGCATCCACAGAAACAGGAAACATAACATCCCTATAGCTCCATCTCAGTTCCTCAATCGTTGGACAAGCCTCTGGCAAATATTTTTCAATCATATCACGTATTTCCAACATCTCTGCCTGCTCACTTTCCACAAAGTTGCCAAGCCCGAATGTTTCTTCCTGCACCAGCGGAACGCTCAATCTTCCTTGTTCACTTTTCTTACTGGCAAATCTGGAGAGACCATTTTCCAACGGATGTTGATTGTTTATGAAGAAAGTTCTATCTGTTTCAGCATCTTCTGCAATATTATTATATGCAATATCTATTTCCAAGCCAATGTCTGAAAACACAAACCAGACATGCGCTTCCGTGCTTCCATCCCGTGCATTTTTCCACATTAACCACTTTAGCCGAACGATATCAGTAAAACCAAGGAGCATGCCTAAAATAACATATTCTTTTTCTGCTGGTTCGGACATAAAATTCTGGATGTTCTTTCGGATGGATGCATTTTTTCTCTGGAACTCACTTGTTGACGGAATTGCCTTGATTGCATCAATGACATACAACACACGTACCGCGAAACTGACAACCATATAATATGTATGGAGTCCTGGAGCATATTGCTCAATCGACACCAGATGCTTTGTCCGGCGATATTCTTCATAATACTTTTTGCATTTTTCATAATCATCCATACGATACGCATAGTAACTCATGCGTAAGGCAATCTCATTGATAACTGGATGTTCCTGAAGAATTGGCAGGATTTGTTCTGCCTCTTCCATGAGATGTTTCATCCTGTCTTTGTATATGGGTCTTCCGTATGCATCCACATTAAGGGCAATGCACGCCTCATCTATCAAGTTAAGATTACACATGAGTTCTTCAAGTTCCAATCCATTTTCTTTATACAGATTACTTGCGTTCTCAAGCTCTTCTAACACATTCTCCCACCGGTAGGTCTGCGGGTGGTTTTTCTGCAATCTGGCTTCTTCTTTGAAACAGAAACACCGCTCATATACAGCCTCAGATGGAAGCGACTTACGAAATTTTTCCAAATCATCCAATGACTGATGCTTCATATATTCCGCTGCGTCTTCCCGCAAATCTGCATATTTTTTAACGATACCTCCATGCAGATCTTCGAAAAATGACTGAATGTTCTTATAGCAATGGTATCTTGCTGGCATAGGCAACTGCCTTATGAGTTCTTTGTCTTTATTCAGTGCCTGCAAAACATGAACAGGATCCAGTCTTGAAGACCATACGACATGTGCCACTGAAGCTTCAAACATACAACGATTCCTGTCCGGCATTTTTCTTTGCCCAATACACGTCAGCATATCCTGCACATTTTTCTCCAGTCTGGAACGTTCCGCACCTGTCTGGCGTAACATTTCCAGCTCTACATAGCGATAAGCAATATAATCCTGTGGGTTTTTCATGTCAAGATGTTCTTTTAATATTTCCAGTTCTGGTTTCCATTCTTCATATGATATATGCTGATGCAACCGCGTCTTATTAAATACATAATTATAGTACAAAATCGTCCACAATTCTGACGTTTGTAAATCGTTCTCCTCACAAAAGAGTATCGCTTTCTCAAAAGCATCCTCTGCATCCTTATAGGCTTTAGTCAGTACATAGGCCACTCCACGGTTAATCAGAATCTGACTTCGTATCGTGATATCCGTTTCTTCATTGCATAATACCTCTGCCTTCCGTATTTGTTCATTTGCCTGTTCTATATGTCCGGTTCTCTGATATTGGATAAAGTAAAGCAGGTGGTTGAACGCTGTATCTTTTTCCCCTGCTTCTGCCCGTCTTCTCATTTCCAATTCATTTGCATGAAAACTTCCCATCTGCGTCCGCAAAAACATTTTATACCGCTCATAGGTTTCCTTTTGTTTCTTCGTCATCTTTGATGGCAGCAATTTTTCCAGACGCTTCCATGCCTCTATTAAGTTATAGTCATAATTCTCCGGTTGCGCATACAAGCAGCTTACTTTCAATTCCCTGCGCATGATCCAATAGATATGTATGCAACGATACGCCAGTATAATCATAATTCCAAGAATCAGACACAAGATTCCATACAGACTCTTCAAAAATTCTTTAGCTTCCGGCTTCGTTTCTCTACATAATACCTGCATTCCAAATCTAAGCACGGAAAAGAAATATACTCCTGCTATCTCACTTATAACTGTTCCAAGCATATATCTTGGCATCTGTAACCAATTCTTGTTTGTGAAGCAGATAATTCCAATTGCTAACATCATTAAAATTGTCGGAATATACAAATTTGTTCCACCAAAAGTCTGATCCACCAATGCAAGCAATAAATCAATCATTTACCTTCTCCTCCCTGTACTTCTTTTAAAACGATACACTTTATTATACCATTTACGAATAGAGCATGCAGTAAAATTAAAGAGAGCAGCCGCTCCGACTGCTCCCCATTCTACTTCTAATTATTTGCTTTTTTCCACCTGATACGAAGGCACTAACCGTTTCACAACCAGCTTCATCTGTGGATCATCTTCATATGCCGTCTTCTTCAGATCCTTCAAATGTTCAAAAAACTCTTCCCTGTCAAATTCAATCGGTTTTCCGATAAAAATCAGATCATTCTCCGTTTTCTGAAGTCCTTCCTCTTCTTTCAGACACTCTTCAAACATCTTTTCCCCCGGTCGAAGCCCTGTGTACACAATCGGGATATCCACATCCGGTTCAAATCCGGATAACTTGATCAGATTTCTTGCCATATCATCGATCTTTACCGGCTCTCCCATATCCAGCACAAAGATTTCTCCGCCCTTTGCGTAAGCACCTGCCTGTAAGACAAGTGATACTGCTTCCGGAATCGTCATAAAATAACGAATAATATTTTTGTCGGTAACGGTAACCGGTCCGCCCTCTGCGATCTGCTTTTTGAAAAGAGGAATCACACTTCCGTTACTTCCCAGTACATTTCCGAAGCGAACCGCTACATAATTGGTTTTCGGAAAACGATGCTGTATTCCCTGAATAATCATCTCACAGATACGTTTGGACGCTCCCATGATATTGGTCGGATTTACGGCTTTATCCGTAGAAATCAATACCATGCGCTCCGTTCCGTTTCTTCCTGCTGCCATAGCCACATTATAAGTACCGAATACATTGTTTTTAATTGCCTCATTCGGACTGTCCTCCATGAGTGGCACATGCTTATGTGCAGCTGCATGAAAAACAATCGCCGGTTTATAATCCGAAAATACGGTATCCACACGATGGGTATTTCTCACAGATCCAATCAGCACAACCAGATTCAGATTCGGGAATTTCTTTTTCAGTTCCTGTTGAAGGTCATACGTGGTATTTTCATAAATATCAAATATCACCAGCTGCGAAGGATGATGCGCCGCGATCTGGCGGCAGAGTTCACTTCCGATGGAACCACCGCCACCGGTTACAAGTACAACCTTTCCAGCAATGTATCCCATGACCTCATCCAGATTTGTCTTCACCGGCTCCCGTCCCAGTAAATCTTCGATTTCCACCTCACGGAAATTTGAGACGCTTACCTCGTCATTCACAATCTGCGCCATACTAGGCAGAATTTTAATTTTACATCCCGTGTTTTTACACAATTCCAGAATCTTTTTCTTTCGATCTCCCGGCAAATTCGGGATAGCAATAAAAATTTCCTGCACTTCGTATTTTTCTGCTGCCCATGGAATCTTGCTGTCATTTCCCACAATCGGAGCTCCCAGAATGGTGCTTCCTATCTTATTCTTGTCTGCATCGATCACACATACTACACGATTGCGGATCAGCGGACTATTCTCCATATTTTTTATCAGGAAATTTGCACTGTCTCCTGCTCCAATCACCATGGTAGCAATGGCATGTCTGGATGCATCTCCCAGATAACTGTGTCGTATGATACGCAGTCCCCGGTATACAAAGCGGCTTCCGGACACCAGTGCCAGCAAAAAGAAAAAATACAAAATATAATAAGAACGCGGCATGTTCCATTGGAACATATGCATCCCCAGACTCTGTATTGCAGCACTGAGCAGACACGCAATCACTACATTTAATAGTTCCTGTACGCTCGCATATTCCCACAGACTATTATACAGATGCATAATAAAAAATATCACAATGGTTACAATCATATTTACCCAGAAATATTGCAATGCTGTCTCTAAAAAAGGAATTCCCTGCTCACTCTTTAAACTGAAATCAAAACGTGTCCAGATAGAAAGAATTTCCGCCAGAAAGATTGCCAATATATCGTAAATTACCAACAATACGATTCGTATATATTTTGCCGTTTCCCCCCGAAACCGGTTTTTCATTTGTTGCATGCCAAACTTACTCCCTATAATGTGCTCATTTTCATGACTTGTTTAATTTTCTCTGTTTTCTTCATTGCCGCATACAGACCGTAAACCGATCCACTTGCCGTCAAGTTGGAA
>OGLW01000921.1_pt1 | contig 11001 bp, 7 predicted proteins | sample 1572961 | NCBI WGS metagenome assembly OGLW01 (sample SAMEA2581880, study PRJEB24529) | metagenome | biome: Human gut stool | place: China | collected 2011
TTATTTAATATCGATTCCACAAGGATTGAGTCCCGGACCACCACCACCTGTATATCCCCTACTTTCTCCTGTGTCCCATGGAGAAATCCAAAAAGCATATAAATCTCCACAAGTAACATAAAACTTCACTTTAACTATCTTGCCTGAAAGAGCAGCAAGTTTTTTACCTGATTTCCAAGTTACCAATTGTTTAGTACTGTTCAAATCATTCATTTCCTTACAATCCTCTCTGGAAAATCCCGTAATCACATTACCATTTTCATCCATTATCTCCACCTGCAAATCCTTTGCTTGTGCATTCACAAAAAAATGATTACCATCAAACTTTATTTTCTCGGTAACAAGTACCCCTTCTGTGTCTGTATGCATGGAAACGAACCCATCACGACGTAAAGTTGCCAACCCAGTAGAAGTAAATCCATCCCACATCACTTTATTCTTCATTCTTCCACTAGAATACAAATACAAAGAATCACCAACAATGAGAGGTACGCCAATAATAGACTGCATATTTCCCCAGTTCCATGCCCCTTCCGTTTCATTTACTCCCATAACAGGTTCATAACTGGGACGATAAAAATGAAAACCATCCCGACTATATCCCATCCCTATTTCATTTCTTTTCTGAATACCTAACTTACCACAGAGATCATTCTCTGGTCCTTTCCACATAGCATAGAACCCTAGCATAACACTTTCATAAGGCATAGCATCAAAATTATAAATGGCTGGACGCACATCAGGAAATTCAGGATGTGGCAGTTCCTTATCGGAAGGAGTAAACCACAAAACTATATTTTTATCCTTTATTCCTTTAGCCAATGAATGCGCCACGCTAACTGCCATCTCTGGATCTTCATTTTCCAAATAGCCTCTAGAGCGTCCGTCTGCTTTACTCCCCTGCCGTAGACTAATAGCCCATTTTTGAGTAAACGGATTATAGAAAGCAGTGGTACGATCCCCCACCGGTCCTGATTGCGCAACTCCTTCCGACCAATGAATACCATCTTTTGAATATTTTAAAATTATTTTCCATCCTCCACTATGTTTTTCCACATTGAAGAATTTGAAACGTTTTTCTGGTTCTGGACACATTTTATCGAGCCAAACTGTAGCCGCATCCCGATCACAAGTATCTACAATATTCGTACCCGGCACTATATCCATATTCACTTTTTCCCAATGCTTCCCATCTTTTGACTCTGCATAACAAGTATAAAAGCTTTGACGATGTTTGTGCATAGATCCGGCACCAGCCAAATACCACATTTTAAATTTTTGTTCGCTTTCATCATACCATATTCCATCACTGAAAGGAGCAGCATAAGGAGCACGTTCAAAAGTGTATTCCCACTCCTTATCCGGAGCAAGTACCGGATTATTCTCATAGAACATAGCCTTATGGGAAACACGCTCCATATCTGTTTCTGCAATTAAAAAATCATCAACGAATAATTGGCGTCCTAGATTTACAGAAATAACAGTCGGTTTGTTTGAAATATAAGGTAAAGACATTTCGCAACGTACTCCATCATCAATCATACTAGGAGGCCATTGCTCGGGCAGCACAATGCCATTATGCAATGTTCTACCATTCTCTTTCACCGTTTTATCATTGGAAGATGACACACAGCCGGCAAAGCAAGCTGCACATATAATATAATAAAATACTTTCATAATTATTCTATTTTTAATTACCATCCTGGATTATTTTTAGTGATATATGGATTACCCTCTACTTCATCAATTGGCAATGGAACCCATTCATTCTTATTTTCCTTAAACCCCATATATTGAGCCCTGCTAAACCTTTTAAACAAAGGATCAGTATTTTCCAATTCGCGAAAACGCTCTACTACTTTACCCCAACGAAGCAAGTCAAAGAATCGGAAGCCTTCATAGGTAAGTTCTAGAATACGTTCATCTTCAATAGTTCTCATATTAGCTTCTGTTACATGAGGTACTCCTACCCTATCGCGTACTTTGTTTATTGCTTCTAACGGGGTTATGTTTGCAGTGGCTTTCCCTCCCATTACTACAGCTTCAGCATACATCAGCAAAACATCCGAATAACGAATCATTCTCCAGTTTACTCCTTGTGCACGTCCATTAAAAAAATGCCCACCAGCATCATCTGTCGGAGGTAAGGTCCAATCCAACCATTTCCTACTACACATTTTATATCCCATTGCCAACTCATATTGTTCACCAAATGTTCCTTCCTTTGAACCCATTTCTGCTTCCCAATCCTTCCCTTCAAGAAAAGTAACCTTCATACCTTTCGGACGTATAATCTCCGATACATTATCATTAAAAACAAACGAACCAAACATACGTGGATCAGTTTCTCCTGTCACTGTTTTTGACGCTACAAATTTATCATATAACCAATTGTGCATAACCTGTGCAGAACTATTCGAATTTCTACTTCTATTCATTATACACATTTTACACCGGACATCATTGAACAACCCACTGTCCACAAATCCTGGGTTAAATCCTGTATTCAACACTCCGACAAATTGTACTTCAAAAATAGATTCATCATTATTTTCATGTGCCACATCAAAGTTCCATGAATAGTCATCTACCAATCTGTAGTTTCCACAATTACCATTAATGATTTCTGCAAAAGCCGCAGCAGCCTCATTATAATAAGTTATTTGTGAAGTTCCATATTTGGGTTCAATACCGGATCTATAAAGATATGACTTACCCAAAAGTGCATAAGCAGAAGCTTTCGTCACACGTCCTTTATTTTTAGCATCCCAAAAATTCTTGTCAGGAAGTAAATCTTTAGCTTTGATCAGATCATCTATAATAAAATCCCAAGCCTCTTCAGGTGTTGCCTGAGGCTTATATTCATTAGGAGCCTTAGGCAATTCTTTAATCAAAGGAATATTCCTATAATTGATGAATAAAAAGAAATGTGTAAATGCACGAAGAAAATAAGCCTCCCCCAAATATGCATCCTGTAATTCTTTATTGCTGAATTCTATTTCAGTAAGACTTTCAATCATTTGGTTAGCTTGGGAAGCAGCTGTATACATTAACTGAAAAGGTTGAACCAATGAATAATAAGAAGGAGTAAACTCTTCATTATAAGCACCTGGTACTCCATAATCAGCTACCGAACACCCCTCATCACTACGAGTCAACATCAAACCAAATCCACAAGCTCCCAAATTACGAGGAGTCGAAATATACCCATAGATACCAAGAATTCCCTTATTACAATTTTCTAGTGTAGTATAAAATGAATTAACGTCTGATTGATTAGGATTCACCGCCAAATCATTAAAAATATCTTCACATGAGCCCATCATTCCAATAGTTACAAAACTGATAATGATAACTATAATTTTACGCAACATTATTTTCATACTTATTCTGTTTTTAGAAAGTTAAATTGACACCAAGATTATATACTCTAGAATTCATTGTTGCTTCATGAGGACTTTCCTGTGCTTGCCAGAAACCATCCACACCTCTGTCAAACAACACGTTTGAACTAACTTCGGGATCATACAAGGGATATTTTGTGATAGTGAATAAATTTTGTACCCCCGCATATATTCTAAATGATTCTATATGGAATTTTTGCAATAATTTCTTATTAAAGGAATAACCGATTTGTAGATTCTTGCATCTGAAATAAGAACCATCCTCCACATAGAATGTACTTGGAAGCGAGTTTATGCCAGAACTGTTTTTACTATTCAGTTTAGGAGCTTCTGCATTAGGATTTTGCGGAGTCCATGATTTATAGAAAGCATCCTTTAGGGTAGCACTATTAGCTCCTCCAAAATACCAATCATATTTCATTAAAGCAAAAATATCGTTACCTTGCGTTCCTTGGAAAAAAGCAGTCAAATCCCAATTCTTATAACCTACATTTATATTTAAACCATAAGTAAAATCCGGATGAGGATTACCAATATCCGTTTTATCATTCTCATCAATCTTCCCATCCGGTTTTCCTGTCAATACACCATTCACACTACCATTATTATCCTGAAAAATAAAATTACCATCATTATCAAAACCTTCCACCACATATCCCCAAAAGGTACCAATAGGCAAGCCCGGTTTAGTAATAGTAGGACGGTCATTAAAAGAACCACTCATCATCACCTCTGCCTTAATGGGTTGTACTCCCTCACCCAAACTCTTTACTTTATTTCTTAATGCCGAAATATTGGCAGTAACATCCAAACTCCAATCCTTCCAATTATTACGATAACCTACCGTAAATTCAAAACCTTTATTTTCAACAGATGCAGAATTAAAGACTGGCAAATCCCCCCCATTAGTCATAATGGTTTGCCCTGACGATGCTAATGGAAGTAATGGAGCAAGTAAGTCATTATTATCTTTCCAAAAATATTCAGCTGTAAAAGAAATTTTATTATTCAGAAAAGCCATTTCCAATGCTACGTTTTTAGATATTGATTTTTCCCAAGTCAAATTTTCCTGAGCAAATTTGGTTACATAACCATTCATCACACTACTTTGACCAATCTGATTTTCACCGAATACAGAAGGTATTGGACCATAAGCCGTAGAAAGGAAAGAATATGAATCTATAAAATTAGCTCCTAATTCACCATAACTAGCTCTAATCTTCATTTTACTTATCCATTCTATATTAAAAAAATTCTCTTCATGTATATTCCAACCCACTGAAACCGAAGGAAAGTAACCGACCCTATTTCCTTTAGCAAATTTGGAAGATTTATCACTACGAATACTTGCAGAAACAAGATAACGCTCCTTATAGTCATAGTTCAAGCGAGCAAAAAAGGAGAGTAAAGCTGAATTGTATTCTTCACTTGTTATATCTCCTTTCCCATTAAAAATAGTAATATTAGGACCACCCAAATCTGTAGAACCAGAACCAATCCCCATAGTTCTATAGTATTCTCTCATCCAACTTGTACCTACCATTGCGTCAATAGTATGACCAGCAAACATATTCTTATAAGTCAAAATGTTATCAATTGTATAACTAAATCGCTGTCCACGACTTTCAGATAGTGAATTAATCGTTCTGCTATAATCAGGATCTGCATTACCATTCTCATCCCAATTGGAGTCAAAAGCAATGGACCGAGATATATTATTTGTTGATATATAGTCACCTCCAAGTAGTAGCTTATAATCCAATCCTTTATATAAATTCAGTCCTATATTCAAACTGCCAGTAACATTAACTGTTTTATTTCTTCGAACAGTATTGGAATAAGATGCAAACGGATTAGTAACTTTTCCTTCATTTACATAATAATCTTTACCTGCAGATACATACCTTCCCTCTACATCAGTCATTGGAACAGTAGGAATCCCCATCACCATCCTTACTTGAGGCTCCTTATTTGTAAAAGCAGCAGAAAGAGTTTCACTAACAGTCAAACGTCCTTTCTTAAACGTTCCATTGACACGTGCATTATATTTCTTAAAACCAGAAAATTCCATAATACCTTGCTGATCAAAATACCCCAAACTTGTATTAAAAGTTGAATATTCACCACCACCAGAAATTGAAGCATTCAAATTATACATAGGAGCATTTCTTAGATATGCATCTTGCCAGTCAGTATTAATATCAGGATTAGTAGGATGAATATTTTCTGGAGCTTGAGTCTGGTTTGTTGAATTTGCAACAATTTGCTTAGTATATTCGCGATGCTCATTTGCATCTAGAAAATCAAGATATTTAGAAGGAGTCTGCAAAGAATAGTTTGCAGAAATTTCAACTTTTGCTTTACCTTTTTGACCATGCTTGGTAGTTATCAGCACAACCCCATTTGCAGCGCGAGAGCCATAAATGGCAGCCGCCGAACCATCCTTCAGGATTTCTATTGATTCAATATCTGAAGGATTCAACGAATTTAGCCCATTATTAGAAAATGCACCATCAATAACATATAAAGGTTCAGTAGCACCAAATGTACCTGCTCCCCGAACAAGTATCTTGATATCTGCCCCAGCTTCTCCCCCCTTTTGCAATATTTCTACTCCTGGAGCCCTCCCCTGCAAAGCAGCTGCAACAGAATGCCCCATCTGTTTACTCAGTTCTTTTGCAGGCACTGTCGCCACGGATGCTGTCAAACTAGATTTTTTTTGAGTTCCATAACCAACCACCACCACTTCATCTAATTGTTCCAAATCCTCTTTCAGAGTTATATTCACATTCTTTTCCCCTTCCAAATTAACAGCAAGAGTCTTATAACCGATAAAACTAATAATAAGAGTTGCATTCGCAGGAGCTTTAAGTAAAAACTTACCATCCATATCAGTAATAGTACCATTAGTAGTCCCCTTTTCCATCACATTAACTCCTACGATAGGTTCTCCCATAACATCCATCACAAGCCCTGAAATATCTTGTAATTTTTTCTCGTTCAACATGGACTGTTCTACTTCCTTCTTCCGAATAATGATATTTTTATCTTTTATCTCATAAGAAACATTTTGTCCTTCCAAGATTTGCTCAATAACTTCTTGCAGTTGCTCAGCGTCTATATCAACAATCTTTTTCGTATCTAAATCCCCAGCTATATACACAAATGAATATCCACTTTTTTCTTTTAGCTCAGTCATAGCTTTTTTCACCGATACTTTATTCATTTTCAATGGTATATTCTGTGAGAAGATATTCAAATTAAGGCAAAGCAAAGCCCCGACCAATAATATGGCCTTTCTCTTGTTTTTCATAAATTAGTAATTTATTAATTAAAAAATTAAATGAACTTAGCTTTTAAAGAGAAAAATCATTAACTTTGCATTCTCTAAAAGCGCACTCACAATCGTAAGTCGAAAAAGAGATTTCATCAAGGTGGGAAAATCCCTATATCTTCCCACCTTTTCTTTTTCATCCCTTTCGTACCCCTATTACAGTATTACAGCTCTAATTCTATTCATACTTTTAATTTTAAGGTTAAACAATTTTAATCCACTCCCTACTTAATATAAAGTTATATTGTGTCCTTCAATAATATAATGAATCTTACGGGTCGCAGATAATGCTTCCAAAACTTCCTGAATATTTTGCTCACGATGAACGAAATTTCCATAGAACCTGAAAGTATTCAAAGTATCACTAGCTATTTGTATTTTCACATTATAACTACGTTCTAACTCCTTCACAACATCCGGCAACAATTCCTCATCAAAAAATAAATATCCATTAGTCCATTGTAATGCATTGGAAACAGTAGAATACTCCACATGCATTCTGCCATTCTTTTTATTCAAAACCACCCTTTCATTGGGTAACAAAAAAGCTTCTTTTTCTTTTTTCAATAAATTATTCAATGCCACTTTTCCTTCGGACAAAGAAACAATGGCTTCTGCATCATCCGGATAATCCCGAAAATTAAATTTCGTTCCCAATACCTTTACCAGCAAACTATTCGTTTTCACAAGAAATGGAACTTCTTCATTTCGTTTAACTTCAAAATACCCTTCTCCTATCAATTCTATTTTTCTATTCCCTACTCCGAATCCTTGTGAATATGTTATACGCGATCCGGCATTCAACCACACTAATGTCCCATCCGGCAAGGTCAATTTTGTTCTGGAACCAAGAGGAGCCTCCACAATGATATCCGAAAATACCTCTTTTATACTTATTCCACCCCTCCAATAAGAAAAATAAGAAACTGAGAACAATACAACAATAACAGCTGCATAACGCCAAAATTTAGACAAACAGAAATTTTCACGTTCTCTTTTATCATTCAACCTCTGATTAGCAATTCTATTTTTAAATTGTTCAAATGCTTTGCTCTTATCATATTTAACATCCTCTTTCACACTTATGGCAGAAAACCAAATTTCTTGCCGCTGCATAAAATACTTTTCATTTTCCACAGACGCAGCTATCCACTCCTTCAGTTCATGCACAGCATTTCCATCCAACTCATTACTTAAATAGGATACTATTAATTCATCAATATGTTCTTTTTCTGCTTTCATCTTTGTTGTTTCTAAAGTGAAGACGATTTATTTTAAATACAGGGTAGTCCTAAAAGAACTTTTTTCTGTTTTAACACGAAAAAAATAAAATCAAAGCAATTAAATATTTGCTCAATTCAGTCTGAAGGAAAGATAATGCATTCTTTATATGATACTTAACCGTATTTATAGAAATACCTAATTCCTGAGAAATTTCTTCATATTTTTTCTCCTCAAATCTACTTTTTTCAAAAACACATCTACATTCAACCGGTAGTTTATCTATTGCCATACGGATTTCATGCTCCAATTCACGTTCTAATAATATTCCCAAAGGATAATTATCCGACTGCAAATACTTTTCTTCAGACATCTCTTCCGGTACTAAAACTGAAAATGAAATTTCCTTTTTTTCAGATCTAGATTTCAGATAGTCTATACAACGATTACGAACAGCCTTTATCAGATAACTTCTAATAGAAATAGTAATGTTTAAAGTTTCTCTGATCTCCCAAAGGTGAAATATTACATCTCCAACTATAGTTTCCGATAAAAAATTATCGTTCAAATATTGATTTGCTACATGACATAAAAGAACATAATGATAATCATAGATGTATTTATAAGCATCTTCGTTGCCATTTTTCAGTTGTTCTACAATCAGTTTCTCTGTGTTTTCCATTTTATTTCTTTTGAAAAAGGAATAAAGTTAACGGGAACAAATTTAGAAATTAATTCTGAGTAACTTTATAAAAGAGCAAAAAACAAATCCGTTAATCTTATTATCACACCTCAAATGGTTACAATAAAGACTAACGGATTTCCCTATTCTAGTTTTAAAACTATATCCAACACCTCAGATAAAACGAATCTGAATCATCACTCCATAAAGATTAAAATCGAAAAGAACCTTATCAGCATCCTTCTTTAGAAAACGCTTTTTCCCATCTTGCCTAATCTCCGAAACTCTGTTTCCCACAGATTTCAATACCATAGTCAGTGGTTCTGTAAATAATTGTGCATTCATATCCAAATGAGGAGTTATGTTATAGCCGTTTTCTAGCACATTCAAGCGATTTTTTTCTCGTTCTTTTGTTATAAGCAACTACCTCTCTAAATGTACCCACCCATATTTCATTTTCCATAGCCTTTACCTTATTTCCACAATATTTTAGGATTTTGAAAAGCATCATATCCCTGCGATATTCCATGTATCATTGCCAACTCCCCATCTACCGGAGCTTACCAAGCTTTCCACCCATTTATCTAAAGACGCAGGAGTCGATTTCAACTTATCTCCCCCGATGTGATATTGTTCAGTACATGTACCTACCCCTGTTCCTATCAAATGTATAACTAATAGCACACACTCTGTCACCCTTATAAGGTGCCACATAAACATCTTGTGTGAACCCGTTATCCCTGATCTCAGCCCCTGTCTGTTTCACCAATTCTATTCGAGGCGATGATTCCGGCATAGAAACATGCTCTTCATATACTCCCGGACGGACAAGTATAGATATTGTTTTCTTGCTCCCACCAACTGCCGCATTCACTGCTTCCTGAACTGTAAAGAAATCCCCACTCCCATCTTTCGCCACCACATAATCATAACGTCGCACATATTTTGCCAAAGCCGGCACTTCTTCCATCAAAGCGTCCACAACCAACCCGGCAACTATACGTCCACCATATATATTCAAGTGAGTATTGTCAATTTTCCCTTCCGGACAAAATTCATATTGTCCGGAAGGAATCCACATAAACAATTTTCTTGAATTCTCGACTCCCATACCGGTAACCAAGTCATGGATCAATTTATTCAAATCAATAAAAGATACATTCATTTCTCCGGCTACCCGACGGGGAGATTCCAGATATTTCCCATGGGTATCAACCAATACCGGACCTTCTTTTTCATAACTACCCTTTATCTCCGTCACACCTTTAGGAAGGAAATTACGACGAACTATAGAATTGAACAGTACAGGATTTCCTCCCTTAGCACATGTTCCATTCACAAAACGTCTTAAATTATCATCAAAGGTACTTCCGGGCTCTGTATGTAATGTGGCTCTAGGTTTCTCATCATTATGTCCGAATTGAATAAATACATAATCACCTTTATGAATTTTAGAAAGCACTATGTCCCAACGTCCTTCATTGATAAAACTGAGTGAACTTCATCCATTCATAGCGTGATTATCCACCACAACCTCTTCCGTAAAATATCCGGGAAGCATTTGTCCCCAACCACGCTCTATATTACCATTCTTCAGACTTTTATTCGCCATGGTAGAATCACCAATCATAAAAATAGTAATGGGGTCTTTTCTCTCAGCAATAAAAGCCGATAACAGGAGTAAAGCACATAAAACAAGTAATACTTTTAATTTCATGTTTTTCATATACATTTTATAAGTTAAAAGATTTAGGCAAAAGTAAATAAGAACAAGAAAAGAAACCATAAAAAATGATACAAGAATATAGAAATTTGTTCAAAATCAATAGTTCAATTACTCTTTCAGTAAATAAGAACTAATAAAAAAATGTTCAAACAACATCAATTTGCCATTTGAACATTTTTTCAATTCTTCAAGTTCATATCGAAACATTGGAGGTTCTCCTAAATAGACAAACTCTTCCAAAAAGACAAAAAAATGAATGTCCAACTGTCAGAATGATGCAGGCAAAGAAAGTAACTGATACATCAATGTATGTGCCATACGTTCTTGACCATTGGTATTAGGATGCAAACGATCATAGCCCGAATCATAGAAATAAATAAGTTGTTCTTCAATCATCGGATTCATACCTGTAACCGAATTAAAATCTATTACAGGAATTCCCCACAAATTACCTGCTTCCTTAATGCCCTGTACATAAGCATCCACATATTCTCCGCATTTATTCTGATAGCTTTCATCCGGTTGTACATTCTTTTCGCCGAATTCCGCTAAAGAACGATGCAATGGGGTCAACAAAACAATTTGTTTATCGGGAAACAATTTTTTCAAATGACTCAAACCAATATTAATACGG
>OGLW01000928.1_pt1 | contig 10890 bp, 8 predicted proteins | sample 1572961 | NCBI WGS metagenome assembly OGLW01 (sample SAMEA2581880, study PRJEB24529) | metagenome | biome: Human gut stool | place: China | collected 2011
GCCGTTGCAGAAGCAGAAGTTCTTACAGTCAGTGAGTTGCTGGCATACTGCCGCAAAGAACAGGGAGAAGCCTTTACTGCCTGGCTTTTAGAAGCCTACAAGACTCAGAAAGCCCACCTGGACAAAGGCGAGACCAACTTCCCATCAGCCACCCTTGATTTTATGGAGCAGCTGTTAAACCAGTCAGGAATCTCCGGTCCGGTCATGATCCTTGGCTTTGCACCTCCATTTTATCCGGCTGTAGACAGTGGAAAAGAGGGAAAAATTCTTTTTAAAGAGATGAAAAAAGCAGCAGAGAAGGAGAATGTTTCCCTGAAATGCCATGAATATTTCTGCGGCATTTCCGACTTAAGCTACTGTGGCGGAATGGACAAAGAAGAACTGGCTGCCTATGCAGCCCAGACCCCATTATGGGGCAGTGCCTATGCCATGGATATAGAAGCAATGGCGAAATTAAAGATCCCCTCCATGCTCTTTGGACCATGGGGGAAAGATATCCATACCCGTTGGGAACGTGTAAATAAAGCCAGTTTGTATGAAAAAACGCCGGCTGTATTAAAAAACTTTATCGAACAAATGTTTGATAAATAAATAGGGATGTGGTATACTAAAAAGCGCAGGGAGAAATTTTCCCTGCGCTTTTCAGCATTATATTGCCTGGAAAAACCAGGTATAGAAGTGAGTAAATATTTTCAGGAAACAGCAGAAAAAGGAGTCATACCATGCCAAAGCAGTATATAAAAATACGCGGCGCAAATGAACATAATCTTAAAAATATATCCGTAGATATCCCAAGGAATGAACTGGTGGTTCTCACCGGTCTTTCCGGCTCCGGCAAGTCATCTCTGGCGTTTGATACGATCTATGCAGAAGGCCAGAGACGCTATATGGAGTCTCTGTCTTCCTATGCAAGACAGTTCTTAGGACAGATGGAAAAGCCGGAAGTAGAAAGCATCGAAGGCCTTTCTCCGGCCATTTCCATTGACCAGAAATCCACCAACCGAAATCCACGTTCTACAGTGGGAACCGTGACAGAGATCTATGACTATATGCGTCTTCTCTATGCCCGTATTGGTATCCCCCACTGTCCAAAGTGCGGCAGGGAGATCCACAAACAGACCATTGATCAGATGGTAGACCAGATCATGGCTATGCCGGAGCGGACCAAGATCCAGCTTTTGGCTCCGGTTGTCCGTGGAAGAAAGGGCGAACACGTAAAAGTGCTGGAGCAGGCCAGAAAAAGCGGCTATATGCGTGTGCGCATTGACGGAAATCTGTACGAACTTTCCGAAGAGATCAAATTAGAGAAAAACATTAAGCACAATATTGATATTATTGTAGACCGTCTGGTTGTAAAAGCGGGAATTGAAAACCGTCTGACCGACTCTATTGAGACGGTTATGTCCTTAAGCAACGGCCTGATGACTGTAGATGTGATCGGTGGGGAACCGGTGAATTTCAGCCAGAGTTTTTCCTGCCCGGACTGTGGTATCAGTATTGACGAGGTAGAGCCCCGAAGCTTCTCCTTAAACAACCCATTTGGAGCATGCCCGGAGTGCTTCGGTTTAGGCTATAAGATGGAATTTGACGAGGATCTGATGATCCCGGATAAATCCCTTTCCATTTCCCAGGGTGCCATTGTGGTTATGGGATGGCAGTCCTGTACGGACAAAGGAAGCTTTACCAGGGCTATCTTAGACGCACTGGCAGAGGAATATCATTTCAGCCTGGATACTCCATTTCAGGATTATCCAAAGGAGATCCACGATATTATCATCTATGGTACCGGCGGTCATGAAGTAAAAGTCCGCTATAAGAGCCAGAGAGGTGAAGGCATCTACGATGTAGCATTTGAGGGCCTGATCGAAAATGTAAACCGCCGCTATAAAGAGACTTTTTCAGAAGCTTCCAAGGCAGAATATGAAACCTATATGCGGATCACCCCATGTCCGGCCTGCAAGGGACAGCGACTGAAAAAGGAGTCTCTGGCAGTTACAGTAGGCGGTCTGAATATTTACCAGGCTACTAATATGTCCATTGTGAAATTTAAGGAATTTATGGATGGGCTGACGCTGACACCTATGCAGCAGACCATTGGTGCCTCTATTTTAAAGGAGATTAAAGCACGTATCAGTTTCCTTATTGATGTGGGACTGGATTATCTTTCCCTTTCCCGTGCTACAGGCACACTTTCCGGCGGCGAAGCCCAGAGAATCCGTCTGGCTACCCAGATCGGATCCGGTCTGGTGGGAGTAGCCTATATCCTGGATGAGCCAAGTATAGGACTTCACCAGAGAGATAATGATAAATTGTTAAAAACTTTATTGCATCTGCGTGACCTGGGAAACAGCGTTCTGGTAGTAGAACATGACGAAGATACCATGCGTGCAGCAGACTGCATTGTGGATATCGGACCTGGAGCCGGGGAACATGGTGGACAGATCGTTGCAGTGGGAACTGCAGAAGAGATCATGAAAAACCCGGAGTCAATAACCGGTGCCTATCTCAGCGGCCGTCTGCAGATCCCGGTTCCTGATCAGCGCAGAACTCCAACGGGCTGGATCACGGTGCGGGGAGCAGAAGAGAATAACCTGAAAAAGATCGATGTTTCCTTCCCGCTGGGCGTGATGACCTGTGTGACCGGTGTATCCGGTTCCGGTAAAAGTTCTCTTGTAAACGAGATCTTATATAAAGCCCTTGCAAAGAAGTTAAACCGCGCAAGGACCATTCCTGGAAAGCATAAATGCATTGAAGGAGTAGAGCAGTTAGATAAGATTATAGCTATTGACCAGTCCCCAATCGGACGTACCCCACGTTCCAATCCGGCTACCTATACCGGTGTATTTGACCTGATCCGGGACCTGTTTGCCTCTACAGCAGATGCAAAAGCAAAGGGCTACAACAAGGGCAGATTTAGTTTCAATGTAAAAGGTGGTCGCTGTGAAGCCTGCTCCGGCGATGGTATCATCAAGATCGAGATGCACTTCCTTCCGGATGTATACGTGCCCTGTGAAGTCTGCGGCGGAAAGCGCTATAACCGTGAGACACTGGAGGTAAAATACAAAGGAAAGAGCATCTATGATGTCCTGGATATGACAGTAGAAGATGCGTTGAAATTCTTTGAAAATGTGCCCTCCATTACCAGAAAGATCCAGACCTTATATGATGTAGGTCTTGGTTATGTCCGTCTGGGACAGCCATCTACCGAACTTTCCGGTGGTGAAGCCCAGCGTATCAAACTTGCTACCGAACTTTCCAAGCGCAGTACCGGAAAGACCATTTATATCCTGGATGAACCTACTACAGGCCTTCATTTTGCCGATGTCCACAAGCTGATCGAGATCCTTCGCCGCCTGTCCGACGGTGGAAATACCGTTGTTGTCATTGAACACAACCTGGATGTGATCAAAACAGCAGACTATATCATCGATATCGGTCCTGAAGGCGGCGACAAGGGAGGAACTGTCATTGCCAAAGGAACTCCCGAAGAAGTGGCAGAAAGCCCGGTTTCCTATACAGGAAAATATGTGAAGAAATATCTGGAACAGTGATTAATAGGAGATTCCGCCTGTTAGCACAGGCGTAGGATCATAAATGTGCGGTATTTATAAGTAATAAACGACAACATATTTCAGAAGTCAGAGATATAACAGCAGTAAATAATCCTTGACTTCTGAAATTTTTTTATCTAAAATACTTAGGAACCGAACTAATTACAAAAACACAGGAGTACAGTCATATGGAAACAGGAAAAGTCATTAACCGTATATCTAACCGTCTGCGCCGCAGATCTGCAGCTTTACAGGAAACACTGGGAATGAGCGGGGCGCAGGGGAATATTTTAAATTTTATTTTAGTGGAAGGACAGAAACATTCTATTTATCAGAAAGATATAGAAAAAGAATTTGGTCTCCGTCCATCTACGGCTACAGAAGTATTAAAGGCCCTGGAAAAGAAAGAACTGATCTGCCGTGTCAGTGAAAAGCAGGATGCCCGTTTAAAACGGATCGAATTTACGTCCAAGGCCGAAGAAATCCGTCATCTGATCGCTGCTGAAATAGGCGAGTCGGAAAGCATTTTATTAAAAGGTATTACAGAAGAAGAAAGGCAGATCTTTATAGCAATCGGAGAGCGAATGCTAAAAAATCTGGACGAAGCTAATCAATAAGGAGATCAATCAGTAAGGAAGCTGATCCTTAAAGAAGTTTCCAGGAAACAGGATAGAAGAAAATAGGATAGAGAAAGGAAGAAAAGCAAAATGGAAAAAGCAAAAGAAACGGGTACAGACCAGGAACTGATGCGTTCTATGAAGGTGTCAAAAGCAGTAGCCGCCATGGCGATCCCAAGTGTGATCAGCAGTCTGGTTACAGTCGTTTATAACATGGCAGATACCTTTTTCGTAGGACAGACAGGAGATGCACTTCAGGTAGCGGCAGTCAGTCTGACAAACCCTATTTTCATTCTCCTTATGGCTTTTGCCAATATGTTTGGAATGGGCGGAAGCGCCGTGGCATCCATGGCAATGGGAGAAGGAAAACCCAAAAAAGTAAAGAACACTACCGCATTTATCACCTATGCTAGTTTAGCAGTAGGCATCATAATTGCAGTTATTTTATTTGCATTTATGTCCCCCATCTTACATATTTTTGGCGCAAATACAGAAACCTATGAATACGCTAAAGGTTACATCCATTACATTGCCTGGGGCGCTCCCTTTATCATCTGGTCTGCGGCAGCCAGCTTTGTAGTCCGGGCAGAAGGTGCCAGTAAAGAAGCTATGATCGGAAGCATGGTGGGAACCATTGCAAATATTGTATTAGACCCCCTGTTTATCTCTGGTCTGCATATGGGAGCTGCCGGTGCGGCTATTGCAACTACCATCGGAAATATCCTGGCAAGTCTGTACTTTGTATGGTATTTCTTAAAGAGATCCGGTCAGCTGTCCATTCTTCCAAAAGACTTTACTTTAGGAGAAAATATCCCGCAGAGAGTCTGCACTACCGGCTTCCCAACTGCTATCTTTTCTGTTCTCATGAGCGTTTCCACCATTGTAGTCAACCAGATTTTGGTAAAATATGGAAATGCACCGGTGGCAGCCATCGGTATTGTTTTTAAAGCCAATATGTTCATTACTTTCCTGCAAATGGGACTGGCAAACGGAGTACAGCCATTGTTGGGTTACAGCTATGGAGCTGGAAATATCAGCCGCTTCCGGGAAGTAGAACGCTTTACGAAGATCTGCTGCCTGATAGCCGGAGTTGCGGCCACACTGCTGTATTTTGTGGGAAAAGAGCCTATTATCCGCATGTTCATCAGTGATGATGAGGTGGTTTATTATGGGGTAAAGATGCTGATTGCATACATGCTTTCCGGTCCTGTGATCGGCATGCTTTTTGTAAATATGAACTGTATGCAGTCTGTAAATTACGCATTGCCTGCAACCATCCTTTCCGTTATGCGTCAGGGCGTCCTCCTGATTCCGCTGCTTTACATCCTGCAGCTGATCGCAGGATTAGAAGGCGTGATATACGGTCAGGCAATTACAGACTATATCGCGGTGGTCCTTTCAACGGTATTTTGGAGAAATATAAGAAAAAAGCTGTAGGATTTGCCAGAGTGACCTGGATCATTCTACAGCTGAAAAATGAAATCCCAGCGGGCGTCAGATCGCAATCTGCCGTCCGCCATTTTTTTCATATAACCGGTGACTGATGGAAAGCACGGTACGTCCGTTTCCGGCTCGGTTTAAAGCAGAAAGAACGGTCTGTTCTGTGTCTGCGTCAAGATTTGCCGTGATCTCATCTAATAAAAGGATGCGGGGGTTGGTTGCAACAGCCCTGGCAATGGAAAGCAGCTGCCATTGTCCCTGGGAGAAAAGACCTGGTTTGCAGGGAGTGTTGTAGCCTTCCGGGAAACTGCGTATAACTTCATCCAGTCCTGTAAGACCTGCGGCAGTCTGGGCCTGTTCCAATGTGATATCCGGGTCAAACAAGGTGATCTGGTCCAGGATCGTTCCGGGAACCATGGAAAAATTCTGTTCTACACAGCTGATGATCTTTCGTCTCTGGTTTTCAGAGAGTGCATCGGCAGGCTGTCCGTTAATAAGAACGTTTCCTTTCTGAGGTGTATAAAGTCCTAAAAGCAGTTTAAAAATAGTACTTTTTCCGGCACCGGTACGTCCGGTCAAAGTAACCTGTTCCCCTTCTTTTACAGAAAAACTGAGGGACTGTAGAATATCCGGGTCACTTTCCTCATAACGGAAGGTTACATTCTGAAGTTCTACCGGGCATGCAGCCGGATCCGGTCTGGAAGTGTTTGTTTCCCTAGCTTTGGTACGTTCCGGAAGCTGCAAAAATTCATTGATCCTGTGTACTCCGGCAGCAGCAGACTGAATGGTCTGTATTTCCATACCAATACTTTCAAGAGGTGTAAATACCTGGGTAATATAGGAAATAACAGCGGCAGCAGTACCGGCAGACATTCCGAAAAACAGCTGGACTTCCCCATTTCCAAAAGCAGATAAGATCATAACAATGGCGATGGTAATTGAATTGGAAATAAGGATGACCGGTGAATAAATAGCATCATAAAAATTTGTTTTATCAATTGCCTTATAGCTGTCTTCCAGAAATTTACTGTATTTTTCTTCCATATACATTTCTTTGTGAAGATTGTGAATGGTGCGGATACAGCGCAGTGTCTCCGGTACATGACCAGAGGCTTTTGCAATGGCAGCACGGTTACTTAACTGGGATGCAAGCATGCGTTTTTGTACATGACGGGTGTAGAAAAATACAGCGGGGAGCACAAAAAGCAGCAGAATAGCCAGACCGCGGTTTTTCGTAAAGATCACAAAGAAAATACCGCAAAGCTGGCAGGCGTCTGCAAACATGCTGATGATACCGGAAGTAAAAAGTTCCTCTACTGTATCCACATCACCTACAAAACGGGAAGCAATGGCTCCTGAGTCATGGGAAACAAAAGAGTCTGCAGGCAGAAGGCTGATCTTCTGGCATAAAACAGTGCGCAGTCCATGCGTAATGCGCTGCCCGAAGATCGTCAAAAGGCTTTCACGCAAAGAGGTGGCAGCATTTGTTAATAAAAGCAGTCCAAAATAGGACAGAGCCAGAGCAAAAGGAAAGGTCTGGCCGGCTGTAAGATAGTCAATGGCTTTTGCCAGTACCAGCGGCGGGAGAAGGGCAAAGACAGCAGATCCCAACACAGCAGCAAATAAAGTTACGCACATTCCCTTATTCTGTTTTACAGTGCGTAAAATAACCTTAAGGACAGAATGTTCTGTTTTCATAGTCAGCAGATCCCCCTTTCAATCGCACTTTCCGTTGGTTTTGCAACGGAATAGTCGGTTTGAAGCTGATATAATTCTCTGTAAGCACTATTATCTTTCAACAGTTTTTTATGGGAAGAAAATTCTGCTGTTCCATTATCCATCCAGATCACGCCGTCTGTTTCCGAGAACAGATACAGGCGATGGGAGATGAGAAAGATAATGCTGTCCGGCACCATTTGACGCAGGTGTTCAAACACTTCTACTTCTGTTGTCTTGTCTAAGGCGGAAAATGGATCATCTAAGATCAGGATCGGGCGGGGATGGGCCAGTGTACGGGCCAGAGCCAGCCGCTTCTGCTGTCCGCCGGAAAGACGGAGGCCCGTTTCACCGGTTACTGTATCTTCACCCTGAGGCATATGACGTACCTCATCTTCCAGGCATACAGCTTCTAAGTATTTCCACAGATCCTTTTGATCCCCAAGTAAAACATTGTTTTTAATGGTATCACTTAACAGATCCGGTTCATGTCCTAAGTATCCCACCAGAGAATTGCGCACATCTGGTGAAAGGGAAGAAAATTCCTTACCGTTAAAGGTGAGGGAGCCGGTGTAAGGATGCTCGCAGAGGAAGATCCGTCCTAATGTGGATTTTCCGCAGGCAACCGGGCCGGTAATACCAATGATCTCACCAGGAGAAGCCTGGAATGTCAGATCTTTGAAAAGAGGAGCGCTGTTTTCATAGGAAAATCCAAGGGATCTTGCGTTTACCTGTCCAAGGCTGGAAGCTGGCAGAGGTTTGTCTTCTTTTCCTGCTTTCATAAAAGGAAGGATACGCTTCCAGGAAACCTGGGCTTTCTGGATAGCATTAAAAAGCTTGGCTGCATGGGAAGATTTTACAGACAGCCTGGAAAAACAGGAAAGGAAAGCGCTGAAAGCGGCAATATCCCAGGAAGTCCAGCCGGTTCCCATTACATTTTTACTTCCAAAATAAAAGATGAGAAGGACGCCGGTCATGGAAATAAGCTTATAAATAGGAGGCAGGGCCGCTACCGGCAGATCCGCACGTACAGAGGCTTTTTCGTAATCAGCCAGGTGGGCTTCATAATCTTTATTTCTCTGGGTCTCACAGCCGTAAATACGGTAGGTAATGGCGTTTTGGATGCGGTCTAAGGTTGCGGCATTTAAACGTCCGGCGCTTTCTTTGCAGGCAGCACCTGTTTTCAGGACAACGATTTTCATCCTTTCTGCGATCACATAGGAAACAGGAGGGAAGATAAGGCACAAAAGAGCCAGTTTCCAGTCGTAGGCGAAAAGCATGAAAACATAGGAAAACAGTGCTACACCTGTATCGAAGATCTCAGTTGTAAATTTACGGATCCCTTCGGAACATGCGTCTACGTCGGATAAAGCTTTTGTCATGGCATTTCCGGTATTGACATTTTTCAGATCGGAGGTATCCGTATGGACCAGGTTGTTATAATACGTCTGTTTCATACTGCGGTTGATGTTGTTGGCGAAGCGGCGCACATACAGACGTTTGATGAAACGGGAGATCTGTACCGTAAAAATGGCAATAAAATAAGCAGATGCCAGTTTCAGCATATCTGAAAAATGACTTTGGCCTTTCTGGATAAAAAACAGGCACTGTATCATCTGGCCTTCAAACCAGGGACGGGCCATAAGTCCAAGATTGTAAATAAGACCGGACACTGTGATAACAGCTAAAATTCCCTTTTGCATGGAAAAATAACTGGTGACATGGTCTGGATGTTTGCATATGGGGGGTGCAGATTGTTTACTCATGTGAGAGTTCTCCTTCCTGTGGTTCTTTTTCCGGAGCCTTTTTTGGGGGCAGTTCTTTATTTAGTATTTCTTTATCTGGTATTTTTTGATCGGTCATTTCTTCGCTGGGGATCCGGGAAAGTTTTTCATTGGTCCATGCCGATACATGGGTAAAGTCTACTCTCCGTTCTTCCTTGGATTTCCAGTAAAGGATATCCAGGATGCGGCAGAATTCCCTGCGGTCTGCTTCTGAGAGATCAGCAATGAGCCAGTCATAAAAAGCGTCTTCAATGTTTGCCTTGGAGTTTTTCAGCTCTTCCGCTTTTTCTGTGGCAAAAAGAAGCTGGCTGCGTTTATCTTCAGGATTTGGTTTTCGTACCAGATAGCCCTTTGCTTCCAGGCTTGCAGCCCGGCGGGCAGCGGCTCCTTTGTCGATCTTTAAGGTTTCACGGATTTCTGCCTGGGTGATTCCCGGTTTGTGGCGGACCAGATGGATAAAGTCAAATTCAGCTGTGCCGATGCCCTCGGCTTTCATGGTCTGGACTGTAAATTTGGCAGCTTCTCTGGCTATTTTTGTTATTTTACGCTGTGTATCATCCATAGATTTAACGATCCTTTCTAAAGAGAAGATGTATATACATCTATATAGTTGATGGTACATCTAAATGTTTGCATTGTCAATACAGGAAGATCTTACAGACCATCTTTAAAAAATAAAAAGCGGTTGACGTTTTTTGAGAATACGTGTACAATAATACGTACATTATTAATAACCTGTTATGAAAATAAAGGCAGGCTTCGATTGACTGAGAGCAAGAGCCACAGGACCTGTATTTTCATAAGATCCGCATAAGCGGCAGCAGCGTATGTTTATACGATACTACAGGTGTTTTACTTTCCGTGAAAAGTGAAAACTTCTGACAGGATCAGTTAATCATCCGTCCCTTAGATCTTAAGGGGCGGATTTTTTATATTCACTGATGCATCATGCAAAAGAATGATATAGAAAAAGCGGAAATAACACAGGATCTTACACAGGTAAAAGCATTACATATTTAGGAGGAGAGCAGTATGAAAGGGTACAAAAAGCTTATGGACTTTGTAGCGCTGGTTGAAAAAGCAGTTCTGGCAGCTACCATGATCATGATCCTTGTACTGACAGTAGGAAACGTGTTTTCACGTAAAGTGATCCACCAGTCATGGTCTTTTACAGAGGAACTGGTGGTTGCAATTTTTGTTCTGATCACCCTTATAGGCGCAGCATTGTCTGCAAGAGAGGGAGGTCTGGTAGGTTTAAACTTGGTAACAGAGCGCCTGCCAAAGTCATGTAAAAAGCCAGTGATCATTCTCATCACACTTTTTTCCGTGGCTTTTATGGGAATTTTATTCTATTACGGTATGGACAAGGTATTGGCACAGCTTGCCAACCAGAAACGAACCTTCGTATTAAACTGGCCGGAATGGATCTTCTGGTCCTTCGTACCCATTGGTTCCGTGTGCATGGTCCTGCACTTTATTGAGTATTGTGTGGATGAATGTGCAAAAACAAACGCAGCAGAAAAGAATGATATGAAAAAGGAGGATAAATAAATGGTAAGTGCAGTTCTTTTTATCACCTTTTTCGTTTTACTGGTTTTAAATGTTCCGATCTCTATCTGCCTGGGACTTTCATCCGCAGCAGCGATTCTGTATTCAGGAACTTCTTTAACCATTGTAGCAACTAACATTTACTCCGGTATCAGCAAATTCCTGCTTCTTGCTTTAGCTTGTTCGTCAGATGAAGGACGTTTTGGGTGCTAATCCTTGTCCTATCGTTGTGCC
>OGLW01000930.1_pt1 | contig 10863 bp, 4 predicted proteins | sample 1572961 | NCBI WGS metagenome assembly OGLW01 (sample SAMEA2581880, study PRJEB24529) | metagenome | biome: Human gut stool | place: China | collected 2011
GGGAATTCATATAAAGGGCAATGCAGATGTAAAGCCTGGTGGGAGTGATAACAAGGTAAACGGGCAGCAGGCAGAAGGTGCCGATGGCGCAGGTGATGTCAATGCACAGAATGTCAGAGCAGGCACAGCAGGCAATGAAGATATGGCAGCAGATAATGCTGACCACCACGCACATATGCATAAGAAGACACATGTTACTTATGACGGAGTTGCAGTTCCAGAGATACATTTTAAAGAAAATGATTAAAAAAGGTGTTGTTAATTAAATTATCCCGTGGTACAATAACAACCAGCAAAAGCAAATAATTAAAAGCATTGACGGAAAAAGTAGTATATGTGCGACATCCAGAGAGGGCTGTGTGTGGTGGAAGCAGCTTATGAAGCTATTATATGAAAACCATTCCCGAGCTGTGCGTAGAAGAAGCATATACGTGAGTATATACTTTGAAGCGTTACCGTGTGGTGTACGTTACAGACCATTAAAGTGAAATATAAGGTGGAACCGTGTGAAAGCACCCTTAGGCAGGCGAAAGTGTACCTACCTGAAGGTGCTTTCGTTGCATTTACACCAGAAGTATGCAGACAAGAGCATATGTGAATTCTGGCATTATTGAAAAAATCGGACATTATTAGAAGGAGAAAAACAATGGTTAATTTCAAAGAAGACGAACAGTTAAAGACATTAAATCATTCATGTGCGCATCTTATGGCACAGGCTATCAAGCACCTTTATCCACAGGCTAAGTTCTGGGTTGGACCAGTAGTAGCAGAAGGTTTCTACTATGATGTAGACCTTGGCGATGATGTTATAAGGGATGAAGATATTCCTAAGATTGAAAAGGAAATGAAAAAGGTTGCAAAGAGCGGCAAGAGAATTGTCCGTAAGGAAATCTCAAAGGAAGAAGCTATGGAGATGTTCAAGGATGATGAGTATAAGTTAGACCTTATCTCTAATCTTGAAGACGGAACAATCTCTTGTTATGAGCAGGGCGACTTTACTGACCTCTGTCGTGGACCTCACGTAGATAATGTTAAGTTATGCCGTAACTTTAAGTTACTCAGACATTCAGGTGCATACTGGAAGGGTGACAGCAACAATAAGGTTCTTCAGAGAATTTACGGTGTATGTTTCCCAACACCAGAAGAACTTGAAGCACATCTTCAGGAGCTTGAAGAAGCAAAGGAAAGAGACCACAGAAAGATAGGTAAGGATATGCAGCTCTTTATGGTGGATGACCTTATCGGACGTGGACTTCCTATGTATCTTCCAAAGGGTTATATTATCTGGCAGGAGCTTGAAGATTATATAAAGGGTAAGGAAAGAAAGCTTGGTTACCAGCATGTTCTTACACCTTGTGTAGGTACAGTTGACCTTTACAAGACATCAGGACACTGGGATCATTATAAGGAAAATATGTTCCCAGCTATGCAGGTTGATGATGAAAGCTTTGTACTTCGTCCAATGAACTGTCCTCATCATATGATGATATATGCTAACAGACTTCATTCTTACAAGGATCTTCCTATAAGAATTGGTGAGATTGCACATGACTTCAGATATGAGTCAAGTGGAACATTAAAGGGTATTGAAAGAGGAAGACATTTCTGTCAGAATGATGCACATCTTTTTGTTACACCAGAGCAGATTAAGGATGAAATATCAAGCGTAGTTGACCTTATATTCAGCACATATAAGGACTTTGGCATCACTAATTACCGTTGTGTACTTTCTCTTCGTGACCCAGAGAACAAGACTAAGTATCATGATGATGATGAAATGTGGAATAAGGCTGAAAATGCTTTAAGAGATGTTATGAACAGTCTTGGCATTGAATATACAGAGGAAATTGGTGAGGCTGCATTTTACGGTCCTAAGCTTGATGTTAATGTTAAGCCAGCTGTTGGTAATGAGATTACACTTTCAACATGTCAGTTAGATTTCTGTCTTCCAGCTAAGTTTAATCTTTCATATGTTGACAAGGATGGCGAGAAGAAGACTCCTGTTGTGCTTCACAGAGCTATACTTGGTTCTCTTGACAGATTTATGGCTTATATACTTGAGGAAACAAAGGGTAATCTTCCAACATGGCTTGCACCAGTTCAGGTAAGAGTAATGCCTGTTAAGACTGATAATGAAGATATTATGAATTATGCCCATAAGATAGTAGATGCTCTTGCTGAAAAGGATGTAAGAGTAGAGCTTGATGACAGAGCAGAGAAGCTTGGTTATCGTATGCGTGAAGGCCAGATTCAGAAGGTTCCATATCTTCTTGTTATTGGCTTTAATGAGCAGGAAAATGAAACTGTATCTTACAGACTTCACGGTGAGCAGGATACTACAACACTTGCGCTGGATGAGTTTGTTAAGAAGATTGAAACAGAGATAAAGAATAAGGTTAGATAATGGATGTTGTTGTCAGGTTATTAACGGACGGACGACATAATATAAGCGGATGTCTATAGTACAGGCATCCGCTTATATTATGTCTGACAGTGGCGGAATTCACGAAAGACAGCGTGTTTGATATAATAATAAAAAGCGACAAAATATCCATATACTTTTAATAAATAAACAACATTGTTTTTATAAATGGTACTAATTTACCACGTTAAAGTATGTACATTATTATACAATATTGCTAATATAAGCGAGTAAGGCATCATATGTACAAGGAATATTGTACAAATAAATGTATTGGGAGGCATAACATGAAAGCTAATATTAGCAGAAGTGCCCGCAAAGGATGGGCATGGATACTTGCAGCACTGATGGTTGTAAGTGTCATTATTCCAACAACTATATCTACCGCAAAGGCAGAGGTTGGAACAGTACAGTTTAACGGTACAGCAGAAGGCTGGCTTGAGTCAGCTTATGCAGAATGGGCGGTTGATAAAGAGGCAGACGGATATACAGCGTATATCAAAAAAGCTTCACAGTCAGATTCAGCATACGCAAGAATTGATAATGAACTCATAAGAAAGTATAAGAATTACTACAGAGTTGATGCTGTTGGTCTTGCGGCAGGTGACTATGTTATTAAGGTAGTGCCAGTAAAGAATGGTAAAGAGGTAACTGCCAAAGCTGAGGTGACAGATGTACTCAGCGTAAGCTCATATGACAGGTCTGGTTTTGCATTTTCTTCTGAATCAAGATATAAGACAGGTTCGGGAGCATATAACGAAGACGGAACACTTAAGAGTGATGCAATCGTTCTTTATGTAACTAATGATAATGCAAAGACTATAACAGCCGGCATTATGGAAGCAAAAGGCGAAAAGCAGTATACAGGTCTTCAGACAATTATCGATGCATATACAAAGAGTGCCAGCAAGGGTGTAGAAACAAGGGCACTTGATGTAAGGGTAATAGGATGTCTTACAGATGCAGGTATGGATAAGTTCTCAAGCTCATCTGAGGGTGTGCAGATAAAGGGAGCAAGTGCTTATTCTAATCTTAATATGACTTTGGAAGGAATAGGCGAGGATGCAAGTATAAGCGGATTCGGTTTCCTTTTAAGAAATGCAGGAAATGTTGAGATGAGAAATCTTTCAATTCTTAACTTTATGGATGATGGAATTTCTCTTGATACAGCAAACTGCAATGTATGGATACATAATGTAGACCTTTACTACGGCAAGGTTGGCGGGGATGCTGACCAGGCAAAGGGTGATGGTTCTATCGATATAAAGGGTGATTCACAGTATATAACAGTTTCATATGTACATTTCTATGACTCAGGAAAATGTTCTTTATGTGGTATGAAGAGTGAGAGTGGTCCTAACTACATCACATATCATCATAACTGGTTTGACCATTCAGACTCAAGACATGCCAGAGTAAGAACAATGTCAGTACATATGTACAACAATTATTATGATGGAAATGCAAAGTATGGCGTAGGTTCAACTATGGGTTCTTCTATATATATAGAAAACAACTACTTTAGAAACTGCAAGTATCCTATGCTTTCATCTAATCAGGGTACAGATGCTTTAGGCGAAGGTACATTTTCAGGTGAGAATGGTGGTATTATCAAAGCTTATGGCAATGAGATAGTTGGTGCAACAGGTATCATATATGCCAATGCAGCATCAGTTACAGGGGAAGCTGCCAATTCTACAACATTTGATGCATATCTTGCTTCTTCTGCAAGTGAGAAAGTACCATCATCATACAAGACAGCAGCAGGTGGTACATCATATGATAACTTTGATACAACTAAGGACCTTGGAGTTAAGGCAGGAAGCCTTATAGCAGCAAAGGATGTTCCAGCACTTGTTACATCTTCAAAAGGAGCAGGAAGTCTTGGCGGTGGTGTTATCGACTGGAAGTTCAGCGATGAAGATGACACAGTATACGCTGTAGATAAAGATTTAAAGGCTGCAGTTACTAATTATAAGAATACAGAGCTTGTAGCAGTTGGCGGAACTAATGCCAGCTTAGTAACTCCAGAACCTTCAACAGATGAAACAACAAAAGCAACAGAGAGTACTACAAAGGCTACAGAGAAGGCAACAACTTCAAAGGCTACAGAAAAGGCTACAACTTCTAAGGCAACAGAAGCAACAAAGGAAACAGAAAAGGAAACTACAGGTTCAGATTCAGATACTAACAACAGTTATGATAAGACAAGCCTTGATTATTCAGGCGCTTATACTGACTTAAGTACAAAGAAAGATTCTGACTTTAAAAATGCAAAGTATGTTTCATCATCATCAGAAATTCTGTCAGCAATAAATAGTGCAAAGGCAGGAGATGTTATTATTGTCAAAGATGGAACTTATAAGTTCACAGACACAATAGTTATCAATAATGCTATGAATGGAAAGAATGGTGCTTACATAGTTGTTAAGGCAGCAGATGGTGCCAGTGTTAAGTTTGACTTTTCAGCACAGACACTTGATGGTTCAAACAGAGGTGTTGTTGTAGATGGTGATTACTGGTATTTCGAGGGAATTAACTTCTATGGAGCTGGTGATAACGGAGTATTACTTGCAGGTAACAATAACATTTTTGAAAAATGTGTATTTGAGGCAAACAGGGATTCAGGCCTTCAGATATCAAGATATGACACAACAGCAGCAACTAAGGATTTATGGCCATCAAACAACCTTATAATCAACTGTACAGCGTTTGATAACTGCGATTATCCAGATCAGGGTGGTACAGGTGAAAATGCTGATGGTTTCGCAGCAAAGCTTACATGCGGCGAAGGTAATGTATTTGATGGATGTATATCATACTGTAATTCAGATGATGGATGGGACCTTTTTGCAAAGTCTGCTACAGGTCCTATCGGCGTAATAACTATAAGAAACTGTGTATCATTTGGTAACGGAACACTGTCTAATGGTGTTCATTATGCAAATGGTGATATGAATGGTTTCAAGCTTGGTGGTTCTGGTGTTGGTACACCTCATGTTGTACTTAATTGTCTTTCATTTAATAATGGAGCAACAGGATTTACTGATAACAACAACCCATCAGGTCTTACAATTATAAATGCTACAGCATGGGGTAATGGACAGTCAGCAAAGAAGGGTAACTTCTTGTGCTACAGAGCTTCAAGTGAAGCTGTATATGTTGGGCTTGTTTCAGCAAATGCTATAGACTCAGATAAGTTTACAGGTAATATGAGTGACTCTATATATTACAATTCAGGTAAGTATTTCAGACTGTCAGGTGTATTACCAACACCTGTTGTAAATGGTGACAAGAAGGGTACAGTTGTAGATAATCCGGCTACAGTAACTGGAATGTTTAAGAATACAGATAATTCCATTAATCTTAATGGTGATATAGATAAGCAGTTAAGAAATGTTGACGGAACTATCAATATGAACAACCTTTATGAAACACAGGGCAGTTATGCAACTCTTGGTGCACACTTTAATGCAGCTAACCAGATTATAAGCGTTACAGGAAAATCATCAGATGAGGTAAAGCCAACAGAGAAAGAAACAGAGTCTGTAACAGAAGCTACAACAAAAGCAACAGAAAAGACAACAGAAGCTACAACAAAAGCAACAGAGAAGACAACAGAAGCCACAACAAAGGCGACAGAAAAGACAACAGAAGCCACAACAAAAGCAACAGAAAACACAACGAGTTCGGATGTAAGCGGTACTAAGCTTGTTCTTAATGCCAATGATGTAAGAACAGGAAAATTAAAGTCAACACTTACAGTAGACGGATTTAAGATTGTTGCAGGCAGTAAGTCTACAGTAACAGTAGATAAGAGCAGCAAAGAATATAAGGGTATAGACTTTACAAGAAGAATTAAGCTTTCTGGCAGTGGCAGCACAAGCGGCAGGGCTATTGCATTTAAGACAGCTGGTGAATCCAAGGTAAAGGTATATGCTACAAGTTCAAGCACAGATGACTCAAGACTTATCAAGATAATTGACAAGGATGGAAATGATATTACAAGTACATCAAAAATTCCAGGCAATTCTCTTAAGTCAGTTTCATTCAGGGTGCCGGATGCAGGTGAATATTATCTTATATCAGAGGATGGAGGAGTTAATATTTACTACGTTGAGGTATCTAATGGCGTTGCATATTAGAATTACTATCTGACATAATCTAATAATTGACGTTCACTAAATAGGAATGTTATAAGGGCGGAATTGAGCGTTTAAATTCAATTCCGCCCTTTGTTGTTATTATGAGGTTTTGACCAGGCGGTTATTTGTATTTGTATGTAATCTGCTTTCCATTAGACACCAGTCAAAAGTGTATAGAGTAGATAAATCCGGTTGCCTATATTATTGATTATTATTATAATGATACCAAGGTCAAAAGGTCTAAACCCACATGAGTCTGCTCATAGGTGTGGGTGACCTTGTTATTAATAAAGAATATGGAGAAAATATTATGCAGATAAAATCAGTTGCAATATTAGGTGCTGGAGCAGTAGGCTCATATGTTATATGGGGACTTAACAGCGTGAAGGATATAAAGCTTGGAGTAATAGCGGAAGGTGAGCGTGCCAGCAGGTTAAAGAAAGAAGGCTGTCTTATAAATGATGAAGTCTACAGACCAGAGGTATGGACACCTCAGGAGGCACACGGAGTAGACCTTCTTATAGTTTCCTTAAAATATGGAGCACTTCATGCTGCGCTTGACAGTATCAAAGCGGCAGTAGGAGAAAATACTATTGTAATGAGCCTTATGAATGGTGTTGACAGTGAAGATATAATAGCTGAAAAGATAGGAATGTCACACATTGTTTATTCACTTATAAAGGTTGCTTCACATAAGGAGGGTAGTGGATATTATTTTAATCCTGAAACAACAATAGGTATTATATTTGGCGAGGCAGATGAGCCTTATCAGAGTGAGAGAATACAGGCTATAGATGCACTTTTTGGAGCAGGCAGAATTAATTACAGGATAACTGAACATATAAAAGAAGAAATATGGAGTAAGTTCAGACTGAATGTAAGCAATAATCTTCCACAGGCAGTACTTGGCGCAGGAGTCGGCTGTTATACAGACAGTGAACATATGAAGGCGATAAGTAATGGTCTGAGAAATGAGCTTGAAGCAATCGCCAAGGCTAAAGGAATTGATATGAGTGTTATTGAAAAGACATCAACACGTGGAAGTGCAGTGCCACCAACAGCCAGATATTCAACATTGCAGGATATTGATGCCAAGCGCCATACAGAGATAGATATGTTTTCAGGAGCACTTATGCGTATGGGAAAAGAACTGGGAATACCAACACCTTACAACGAATACACCTATCATATCATTAAGGCTATTGAAGAGAAGAATGATGGTCTGTTTGATTATGATGAGAATAACAGGGAGCTTACATATTCTAAGTAGAACTATATAAATGTGATGCAGATATATTAAAATAAAGCAGCCGGATAATGGTTTATTATTCCAATTATCCGGCTGCTTTTTGAAGTAAGTGCTGAAATGTTCAGTCAAGTTGTTTTAATGTTTATATAATTGCTAGAAGTAAGATTTAAAGATTTACTTTTGGCTGCATCATAATATGTATTATCTATATATAAGCGGACAGTTATATTTAATGTTGTAGTTAAAATTATCTATCGTTCATGTTACCGCCAGGGGCGTTGCCATTATAATTATCTGCCATTCATATTACCGCCAGGGACGCTGCCATTAGAATTGCCATTCATATTACCGCCAGGGGCGTTGCCATTAGAATTGCCATTCATATTACCACCACGGTCGCCACCTCCGAAACTGCCGCCAAAGCCGCCAGTATTGGTTGCGCCCATAGTGCCGCTTGTCTGTGTCCAGTTTGCAACGGAGTTACCATCGCAGTAAAGAGTATATTCTGTACCGGTTGTAAGAGCAGATGCACATATCCATCCGTTTGAATAGCTTTCAGTTAATGTAAAGCTAAGTACTTCATTGCCACTTGCATCCTTAAGAGAATAGCTTCCGGTATTAAATGATAATGAACTGAAAACATAAGCATTTGCTGAATTCTCAGGTGTTTCGCAGACACCACCTAAAGCTACACATATTCCACCAGTTACAGTGACTGTTCCATCAACATCGATAGAACCAGATACCTGACCTGAAGAGCTGCCGCCCTTTACAAGAACCATGCCACCAGACTGTGTATAATTACCGTTAGAGTCAATACCATCAGTATCACCAGAAGCCGTTGTAACATCTACATAGCCACCAGTGATATTAATAAGTGGAGTAGTAGAGCCATCACCAGTGCAGGCGTTAAGTCCGTCATCAGTAGCATATACATATACCTTTCCACCGCTTATATTAAGCATCATAGCTTCAAGACCTTCATAAGAAGTTACAACATTTATATATCCATCAGTTACATCAAGTTCCTTGTCAGCGTGAATACCATCATCGCCAGTAGATATTGTGATAGAACCGCCTGATACTGTGATTATGCCCTTTCCGTCTTCGCCAGTTTCAAGCACGCCTGAGTCTGAATTAGCGTGGATACCATCATCTGTTGAACTGATATTAATAGTTGCACCGGATATAGTTATTTCGCTGTCAGCCTTAATTCCCTTAGTAGAGTAAGACTTCTTGGTAGAATTGCCAGAGCTGTTATTCATATCACCCGGCTTATTGCCGTTATTTCCGCCTCCAAAGCCGCCACCAAAACCTGAGTTATTATTGCTATCAGAACTATTCTGATTATTATTCATATCCGGAGGAGTGCCCATACTGCCGTCATTCTGATTATTGTTCATATCTGGAGGAGTACCCATATTACTATTGTTCTGGTTGTTAGTGTCTGCAGTCAGAGTAATGCCTGAATTGTTGTCACTGGAAGTATTTATAGTGTAAGCAGCAGATACATCAGAAGTTGATGTGCCATCTGTTGTGTATGACATCATACTTGCGCTGGCAGATGACTTTGATGAGCCTGAGCTGTTTGAAGAACTGTTGCCTGAATTAGAAGAGCTTGTGTTTGTTGTTGAACTGTCTGTAACCTCTTCACTATATTCAGAATAAGTATCTGTATAAATGTTAAGATTGCCGTCACCAGATACATCAACTCCATAAGCAGCATCAATACCATCACACGCTGCGTATACATCTATATTGCCACCAGATATTGTGACAATTCCTTTCTGCTTGCCTTTGCTTGAAAGACTGCTGTTAGATGTCTTTATGCCATCACCTTTTTTAGAGATAGCGATTATTTCGCCCGACTCAATATCAACAGCATCGTTACCCTTTATTGCATTATTAACAGCCGTAACTTTTATAGTTACATTTTTAATAGAAAGGTCATCCTTGCTCTGAATACCATTATTGTAGTTGCCAGTTACTGATAATGCGCCTTTTCCTACAAACTTAAGGTCGCAGGTTGCATATATGGCAGCATTGCCGGCATCATCGGATGCATCGTCACTGGCTTCTTCTCTTGCATCAACAACGCAGTTGTAAGTATTTTCTTCAGATTTAATCTTTACATTATCTGCATTTTTAATGTATATAGGTGAACCAGTTGAGCAGGTGATGGATGTGCCATTAAGTGTAATTGTTACTTCTGCATCATCGGCGGCATCAACAACAATCTGGCCTTCTGATAAAAGCCCCGAAACAGTATATTCACCAGCCTGTGTTATTGTATACACAGAACCGTTCTGTGTTACTGAAGTACCATCGCCCGATGTAATAGTAAATGCTCCTGTTATTTCTGTTTTATAATTATCTGCATCAACTGCGTGGGTTACGTTTGTGTCCTCTGCTGTAATGCTTGAAGTGACTGTTGTACTAGTACTATTTCCAGTGCCGCTATTTGTATCTGCCTGTGAACCGCAGCCTGATGTCATAAGACACATCGCAAGTATAACTGCGGCAACGCACGATTTGTTTACCTTCTTTAAATTAATCATATTCATTCATCCTTTCTCTGGTTCTTTTGTTTAGTTGTTTTATTGATTATTTATAGTGTAGGGGGGAATGGTGAAGAAAATATGGTAAGAATAAGAACATTTTGTGTCTTTGGGGAGAGTTGGGAGATAATATATCGTCTGTTTTGAAAAAAGAAATCTTGACAGTTAAAGTAAAAGTTGTATAATAAAAATAACAGAACCCACCACGCCTCTGATTTTTTATGCGCAACCCGGTGGGATTTTTTATTTATTTGGAGTTTTATGTATAAATATCCAAAACAAATATTAACGATATCCCAACAAGTACAATCATATATAGATGCAGGAATGGAGATTGGTAATCAATCATATGTCGAAAAGGTATTAAAAACAGTTGGCTATTATCGCTTACGTGGATATTCATTCCACTTATATGATAATAATACGAAAAAATATGTTCCCGGAACTAAATTTGAAAACAGATATTGGAAGTTCATATGCTATATTGGC
>OGLW01000933.1_pt1 | contig 10813 bp, 9 predicted proteins | sample 1572961 | NCBI WGS metagenome assembly OGLW01 (sample SAMEA2581880, study PRJEB24529) | metagenome | biome: Human gut stool | place: China | collected 2011
TGGATAGCAGCTCCATCGAGAAAAACCACTTGAATCCTTGCGGTTCAGGTGGTTTTTTGTATTTCCGGTCATTTTTACCATCCGGTTTTCTTTTTGCTGCGCAAAAAGGCCCCCGGCACCATGCGGACGTGCCGGGGGGCTTTGCAATATGGAGGAAGCAGGGCGATGCGGTACGCCCCGCCGGGGTAAGTCAGTGGATCAGCTCGTTATGAGCTGCGCCGTTGATGGTGAGCTGAGCCTCGCCGCCGTTGTGGGCAAGCACAAAGGGGGTAGCATCGGGGCCCATGGCCAGCATCTCGTCGATGACAAGGCTGGACTCCCGGCTCCGGGTGCGGAACACCACCACATCGGCACCCTGTGCCTTGATGGCCCGCAGGTCGCCCAGCACAGCGTTGAGAGCGGCATCCTCAGAGGGTACCGCAATGATGTACCGACCATCCACCACAGAGGTCTCGTAGGTCTCTGCGCCGGTCACGGTGTAGTTGGGGGCGCCGTTGGTGCTCTCCCGCTCCAGCATGGGCACCCAGTCCCGCTGCTCGGTGGCATCGCAGTTCTGGCACTTGTACACCGTGTAACCCATCTCAGTATAGGTGGGGGCAACAGTCTTCACCGGCTCCGTGTAGGTGTGTACGCCGGTGGGCTCGGTCTCGTCGTCCTGCTTGGTCTCGTGGCACACCGAGCACTCATACACAGTGTAGCCCTTCTGGGTGCAGGTGGGGGCAACGGTCTCGCCCTTTACCCACGTGTGGGCGATGACATCAGTATAATCCTTGTTTTCGGTCTGGCCGCAGACGCTGCACTTGTACACGGTGTAGCCCTGCCGGGTGCAGGTGGGGGGAACCACCTGACCTGTGCTGACCAGATTATGAGGCAGGCAGGCCACAGGCTCTGTTCCTGCATCTTTGCCGCAGTAGAGGCACTTGTAAATCTTCTTGCCCGGCGTGCTGCATGTAGGGGGTACGGTCTCCGAGAGGTAGGTCTTTTCGTGGGCGCATTTGCCATTAAGCTTGTCCGTTACTTTCTTCCATTCGTTGTCCTCGTGGACCAGTCTGTCATGACTCGGAGTATTGTTATCCTCAGACTTTATCTTAGCTTCCAACACAGCTCCATCCTTGGCTTCGGTGCCGTCATAGGTTCCAACAGTACCCTGTATCTCAACCTTTGCCTGATCTTTGAGCACCAGTTTGCCATTTATACCAGAGCTAACGCCCTTCAACTGCGCATTGCCCGATACGGTGGTCTGGCCCTGTTCATTGGAGTTTGCACTGCCAATTCGATTTTCTACCGTTACATTGGCGTTCTCAGAAATGTTGACCTTGCTATTTTTTCCACCAATAGCATCGTCTGCCTTCACAACGGCATTGCCGGAGATGTCGACCGTGGTGTTATTGCTGCGATCTCCGATGCATCCTTCAGTATTTACCTTAGCGTTACCAGTAATGGTGATTTTATCATTGCTCGCTCCACCATAAGAGTATCCAATATCGCCGCCCCAGGTATAACCGTTATTATCAACCTTTTTGACATTTACCTGTGCATTTCCGGAGATCTCAATTTCCATGGTACAGTCGCTGCTGCTTGAACCACTATTCTTGGGTCCACCAAGAATCTGGCCCGTAACATCCACCACCGCATCGCCGGTGATCTTGATGCCGGCAGCATTGCCTTCCTTGCTGCCGAAATCGCCATCCACTACGACAGTACCGTTGTTGATCTCAATATCTTTGGTGCCAGCCGCATCCTCATAGCGGGCAAAACAATGGTTCCGTCCTCCGATGGCGGCTCCGTTACCATAGCCCTTCAGGGTGAGCTTCTGGTCGGTATCCTGCGCCGTGATGGTGAGCTTGCCGGTGCTGGTGTTGTCGTTCTTCTGAATGGCAGCGTTATTGTAGTTGCTGGTAAGCAGGTTATCGCCCTTTACTGTGATCCGCACATCGCCCTCGCCCTGAATATCAATGGCTGCCGTGCCACGGGCCTCTGTACCTGCCGTTTTTGGCCGGTCGATGGTGGCATTGTTCAGCGTCAGCTTGACCAGCTTATCCAACGTATTGTTGAAGATCTGGATGATGCCGGTGCGCTCACTTTTCTCGCCGCTGCGCTCTCCCTCGCCGCCGCTGCGGGCCGGAGCCTTGCGGGAGCCATTGGAGGCGTCATTAGAGGTGTCGTCAGAGGCGCTGGCAGAGGCGCTGGTGGAAGCCACGGCAGAGGCCTTGGCCTCTTCTGGCTTGGGCTGTCCCTCGTCCTCTGCTTTGGGCTCCTGCCGCTCGCCAGCGGAAGCATTCAGCTCCCCGTTTGCAGGGGTGATGGTGCTCTTCTTCTGCTGCTGGGGGTCAGAGAGATTTTCTTCCGCATCCAGCGCCCGGTATGTATCGCTGGAACTACCAGAGCCGCTGGAGCTGCCAGAGCCGCTGGAGCTGCCAGAGCCGCTGGAACTGCCAGAGCCGCTGGAACTGCCAGAGCCGCTGCCGCTGCCAGACCCGCTGGAGCTCTCCGAGCTGCTGCATACATAGCTGCCGGTGATCTCGATCTCTTCATCATCTTTGATGCTGGTAACTCCGTCCTGACCATCCTGCTTCACGGTGATGCCGCTTTCATCTGCCGTGATCACAAGGCCGCCATTGGAAAGATCAAAGGTGGCCGCAAATGCCGGGGCGGAAAGGGATACCGCCATGCTCAGGGCCACGGCCGCCGCCGCGACTTGCCGGAGCAATTTTTTTCTTCGCATGATTTTTACCTCCTGTTTTGCATTTTGTGGCTTTTCTGCCAAATTTATTATACCCTCCCCCCCTACTATCTGTGCAATATAACAGTTGGACAATCTTGCTCCACTTTTTTTAGCAAAAATGACAAAAAACGCCGTTGGCCCGCACCTTTTGTGCAGGCCAACAGCGTTATCATCCATGTATCCCGGATAAAATATCACGCTCGTGCGTTTGCCCCCGCTGCCCCAACCGGCCGGAGCAAACAAAAAACACCCCGAAGCCTTAATGGCTTCAGGGTGTTCTGAGCTGGAGCTGCTATCCAGATTCGAACTGGAGACCTCATCCTTACCAAGGATGCGCTCTACCAACTGAGCTATAGCAGCACACTCACAGCTCAATTATAATACCATAAACTCTGCCGCATTGCAAGCGTTTTTTGCAAAAAAATCTGGCATTTTGCGTTTTTCTGCCCGGATGCAGAAAAACGGCTGCCGTTTTTCCACGGCAGCCGTCTGCATTGTTGAAACTATTACTCGATGAGGCCATTCAGCAGGGCCAGGCACTTGCGGCTGTGCAGCTTGCGGATGGCCTTTGCCTCGATCTGGCGGACGCGCTCACGGGTAACGCCGAAGTCGCGGCCCACCTCTTCCAGCGTGCGGGGACGGCCATCGTCCAGACCAAAGCGGAGACGGATGACCTTCTCTTCACGGGGGGTCAGGCTCTTGAGGGCCTGATTGATCTGCTGGGCCACCATGGCGCGGTCAGCAGCCTTGCCGGGAGCCTCGGCGTTCTCGTCGGCGACGAAATCGCCCAGAGAGGAATCCTCTTCCTCGCCCACGGGGCTCTCCAGGCTGGCGGGCTCCTGTGCCATCCGCTGGATCTCACGCACACGCTCCACGCTCATGTCCATGGCCTTTGCCAGCTCTTCCGGGGTGGGCTCGTGGCCGTTCTGGTAGACCAGCTGGTTGGTGGCCTGACGCATCCGGTTGATGGTCTCGACCATGTGCACCGGGATGCGGATGGTGCGGGCCTGGTCGGCGATGGCGCGGGTGATGGCCTGACGGATCCACCAGGTGGCGTAGGTGGAGAAGCGGAAGCCGCGGTCGCAGTCGAACTTCTCAGCCGCCTTGATGAGGCCGATGTTGCCCTCCTGGATGAGGTCGAGGAAGGCCAGATTGTGGCCCACATGCTTTTTGGCGATGGAGACCACCAGACGGAGGTTCGCTTCGCTCAGGCTGCGGCGGGCGTTCAGGCCGTCGCGGCGGGTCTTCAGCAGCTCCTGACGGCGCTCCTCGGTCAGGGGGCCGTTCTCCACGGCCTCCATGGCCTCTTCCTCCGCGGCCTTTTCCTCGGCGTCCACGCTGGGCTTCTCGCTGCCCTCTTCGTCGATGTCCTCGGTGTAGCTGCGGCTGTTCTCGTCCTCCTCGAACGAGAAGCGGGCGCTGTTCTTTTTGATGTACTCGGGCGCACCGTACTTCTGGCGGTCGGCCTGCAGGATATGGGCAGCCTCGGCGCCGGCGTGGATGCGCTTGCTCAGGTCAACTTCCTGCTCCGCGCTCAGCAGAGGGATCTGGCCGATCTGCTTGAGGTAGTTCTTGACGGGGTCGTCCAGCAGCTCATCCATCGCAGCCTTCAGGTCGGCGGGGTTCTCCTCGGCGGCTTCTTCCTCGTCCTCGCCGCCCAGGCCCAGCTCGTCGCTGTTGTTCTCGGCGTTTTCCACCTCGGCGATGATGCTGTCCACGTCCAGATTCACATCGGCGTCGGCCTCATCCTCGATGATCTTGATGCCGCGCTCTTCAAGGAGCGTATAGAGCGTTTCCACATCCATCCTGCACTGTGCAGCCAAAGTTTTGGCCTCCTGTGCCGACAGGGTGCCTTCGCCTTTCGTCAACAGTTCCTTCAAAGTCATGCCCATTTCGCTCTCTCCTTCTCACTGCGGGGGAAGCGCCCCGCAAGTGAACTTGTCTCATAGTTTCGGCCTTGCCTCTTAAATCACAAGACCTCCGTTGACGCCGAACACCTGGCCGGTGATGTAGCCGGCGTCTTCTCCGGCGAGGTACAGCAGAAGCTTTGCCACCTCTTCGGCGGTGCCGAGACGACCCACAGGGGTCTCTTCGGCCAGCGCCGCTTTGTCCTCAGCAGTGAACGAGGCCATCATATCGGTGTCGATGACGCCGGGGGCCACGCAGTTCACGGTGATGCCGCTGGGACCTTCTTCTTTTGCCAGCGCCTTGGTCAGGCCGATGAGGCCCGCCTTGGCGGCGGAATAGTGTACCTCGCAGCTGCCGCCGGTCTGGCCCCACATGCTGCTCACGGTGAGGATACGGCCCGCTTTGCGGCGTATCATCCCGGGCAGGGCCAGCTGGCAGAGGTTGAACGCACCGGTCAGGTTGACGTCCAGCATCCGCTGCCACTCTTCCGGCGTGATGTCGGTGAACAGCTTCTGCTGGGCGATGCCCGCGTTGCTCACCAGCACATCCACCCGGCCCAGCGCCTGCTCGGCGGCGCGGAAGGCCAGCTCACAGCTGGCCCGGCTGGCCACGTCGCACTGGATGGCCAGTACGCCCGGCAGCTCTTTTTGCAGGGCTGCGGCGGCCTCGGCGTTGGTGTGGTAGAACACCGCCACCCGGTAGCCCGCCGCGTAGAATGCGCGGGCTGCTGCTGCGCCGATGCCCCGGTCGCCGCCCGAGATGAGGACGGTGCGCCCCTTCGCCGCCGGGGCAGTGCTCTGGGGCTCTGCCGCAGGTTCCGGCTCGCGTTCCGGTGCCGGTGTGTTCTCCGGCGCAGCGCTGACCGGCGTTTCCCTCGTTTCCTGCACCGGCGGTGCGGCCACAGCCGCTTCTTCCGGCTCGGGCAGGGTCGGCCTGCGCTGTTCGTTCTTCGGCCCGGCGTCTGCAAGGTCAAATGTCAGCTCAAATTCGTCGTTGTACAAGAGTCAAACCCTCCTGTCCACTTTTTTCGGCCGCAGCGCCTCTTCGTGTCAAAGCCTCTGCGGCGGGAAAGGAAACAGCTTCCCCCACCCCGCCGGAGCTGCGCTCTGCTCACTTTTTCCGGTCTAGGCCGGCTCTGCGGCGCGCCCGGCGGCATTTGTGTGGTTTCGACAAGTTTCCATTGAATAATATAGCACAATCGGGCGAAAAAATAAAGTGGTCACCGGTGATTTTTTCACGCAGTTCCCACTTTTTTCACAGATTCAGGGGGTCACGGGCGGCTTCCAGCGGGGCTTTGCGGCCCGCCTGACCCGCAGTGAAACAAAAAATTCCTGCAAAAGCTGCTGTGCCTCATCGGCCCGCAGTCCCTTCTCGATGAAGGGGTGATGGTTGAAGGGCTGGGCGAAGAGGTCTGTCACCGAGCCGCAGCAGCCCGCCTTGACGTCGGCGGCACCGTACACCACCCGCTTGATGCGGCTGTTGATGATGGCGCCGCTGCACATGGGGCAGGGCTCCAGCGTCACGAACAGCTCACACTGCCACAGCCGCCAGCCGCCCAGCTTTTTGCAGGCCACGTCGATGGCCAGCAGCTCCGCGTGGTGGAGGGCGTTTTTCTCCGTCTCGCGGGTGTTGTGGGCGGCAGAGATGATCTCTCCGTCCTTCGCCACTACCGCGCCCACAGGCACTTCGCCCAGCGCAGCGGCCTTCCGGGCCTCTTCCAGCGCCGCGCCCATCAGCTCAAAATCGGTCATCCCATTCCCCTTTCTGCCAGCCGTGCGGCAAACACGAGGCAGTTATTTATAATATGTAACGCGCTGCCGGGCCATACGCTCTTCGCTTTCTGGGCCGCCCAGCCGAAGATGAGCCCCATGCCCAGCGCATAGGCCCGGGCCGTCCAGCTGCCGTGCAGGGCCGCAAAAAGCACCGCCTGCACCACCACAGCCCCTGCGCCGCCCAGCGGCTGCAAAAGATAGAGCGCCCCGCCCCGAAAGGCAAGCTCTTCTGCCAGAGGGGTCACAAGGCAGATGCGCAGTGCCGCCCACCCGAGGGCCGCGCCCTCGGGCAGAGCCGTCTTTTCCGCCGGGAGCAGCAGCTGTGCTCCCACCGCCAGCAGCCCCCAGAGCACCGCCGCCTCGGCCAGGACCCGGCACTGAGCCGGAAAAGACGGTTTTTCCGTTTCCCTTATCAGTCTTTTCACGGCGCACCCTCCTGTCGGCGGACATTGTACCATACTGCCGCCCCGTTTTGCAAGCAGTTTTTCGTTCATTCGAAGAAATTTCACTCAAAAGATTGACATACCGCCCGGCGTTCTGGTATACTTTGTACGACTTTTTTACGGATTTGTCGTTTTACCAAAGACACACGATGAACGCACCCATGGAGGTACGAGCTATATGATACGCATTCTTACCGATTCCGCATCCGACATCCTGCCCGCCGAGGCCGCGCAGCTGGGTGTGGACGTCATCCCCCTCAACGTCACCCTCGAGGACGGCACCGTCATCCGGGACGGCGTGGACCTGACTCCCAGCGAGTACTACGAGCACATGGCCGGCTGCAAAAAGCTGCCCACCACCAGCCAGCCCAGCCCTGAGCTGTTCGAAAAGTTCTACGCCGAGGCTGCTGCCGCCGGAGACGAGGTCGTGGGCATCTTCCTGTCCCATGAGCTGTCCGGCACCTATCAGTGTGCGAAGCTGGCCGCAGACCTGGCCAATGTGGACAACGTCCTCTTTGTGGACAGCACCAATGTCTGCCTCGGCGAGGGTCTGCTGGTGCGTATGGCCGCACACCTGCGGGACGAAGGCAGGTCCGCCGTCCAGATCGCCGCCACCCTCGAGCACGCCAAGGAGCATCTGCACCTCGTCGCCGCCATCGACGACCTGAAGTATCTGCGCAAGGGCGGCCGTCTGCCCGCCGCCGTCGCCGTGGCCGGCGGGATGCTGGGCATCAAGCCCCTCATCACCATCAAGGAGGGCAAAGTCGCCATGGCCGGCAAGGCCCGGGGCCTGCCCGGCGCATACGTCGCCCTCTTCAAGAAGATCGAGGAGCTGGGCGGCGTCAATCCCCGTTTCCCCTCTCTGGCCGGTTACACCATCAGCCCCCGCGAGGTGAACCCCATCCAGACCTATCTGGTGGACAATCTCGGCCTTTCCGAGCCGCTGGTGCGCCAGATCGGCTGCGTCATCGGCACCCACGCCGGTCCCGGTGCGTTTGGTCTGGCCTTCTTTGATAACGGGCTGGTCATCGACTAAGAGTATATAGGAAGAGGCTGCTGTGCAGACGCACGGCAGCCTCTTTTCGTTTTTCCTTACAGCATATCCGTGATGAGCTTGCCCAGCAGGAGCACCAGTACCACGAGCATCATGGGGCGGATGAACTTTGCGCCCTTTCTCAGGGCGAAGTGAGAGCCGATGATGTTGCCGACGATGTTGCTGATGGCGCAGGGGATGCCCACCGGAAAGACCACCAGCCCGCTGCTCAGATAGGTGAAGAGGCTGGCGTAGTTGCTGGCGAGGTTGAGCACCTTGGCGTTGCCGTTGGCGGTGCGCAGGTCGAAGCCCATCAGGCTGGTGAAAGCGATGATGGCAAAGGTCCCGGTGCCAGGCCCCACCATGCCGTCGTACAGACCGATGCCAAAGCCGATGGCCAGGGCCAGCAGGGCCTTTTTCAAATTCAGGGTGCCGTCATCTCGGTTCTCGTCCGGGAGGTTGCGCTGCCACAGGATGATGACTGCCGCGATGGGCAGGATGATGAACATCATCATCTGCAGCACCTCATCGCTGAGCATCAGGACGATGTGTGCGCCCAAGGCACTGCCCGCAAAGCTGCCGATGGCGGCGAGGATGCCGACCTTGAGGTTCATCGCGCCGTTCTTGAAGAAGCTGGCCGTGGCGAACGTCGTGCCGCAGGCGGCGCTGAATTTGTTGGTGGCGTAAGTATAGTGAGGCGGCAGGCCCGCGAAGAGATAGGCCGGCAGACTGATGAGTCCGCCGCCGCCCGCTGCCGAATCGACAAAGCCCGCAAAGCCGGTCATGAACACCAGAAATGCCATCATCGGCAGGCTGATTTGAATACCCATTGTTATAATTCCCCTTAATATTCCTATTTTTTCCACGATTTTACTTGTACAGCTCACCCTCGCAGGCCAAGATCTGGTCGAGTATCATCCGGGACACCCGGGCGCCGTAGACCATGGAGGGATGGTCATTGTACTCGATGATGTCGTGGAAGTCCTTGTTCATCAGGACGATGACATACTCGCCGTAGGGGGTGTGGACGATGCCGCCGTCGTTGCGGCAGGCGTTCATGCTGCCGCTCTTGCTGGCCACCCAGATGAGTTCCGGCTCGCCGGTCTCCTCGCAGTCGAGATAGAACTGAGGGAAGTCGTGGGTCAGCATGGTATTGTAGTGCTGCTGACGGAAGATGGCCAGCATCTCGGCGCTGGCCTCAGCGCTGACGAGCGTCCCCTTTGCCACCTGCCCAAACAGCGAGGCGTAGTCCCGGGGCGTCGTGGTGCCGAGGTCGTTGTAAAGATCAAAGTGGAGCGGGTTGTGCAGGACGGTGTGGGCAAAGCCCATCTCCCGGATGCAGGCGTTGATGGTGTCCAGCCCCAGATAGTCGATGACCATGTTGGTAGCGATGTTGTCGGAGCAGATGATCATCATGGTGGCAGCGTCTTTAACTTTCAGACTTGCGCCCACGCCCAGCGCCCGGAGCATACCGGAGCCGTCCACAAAGTGCTCGGGCTTGTAGGTGATTTTTTCCTCGAGGCTGGCTTTGCCCCGGCTGGCCTGCAGATACAGGACTGCGAGGATATATGCCTTGATGGTGGAAGCCGTCTCAAATTCCTCGTCAGCGCCGATCTCGACCGTGTGGCCGTGCAAGTCGTCCACAAAGACGCTCATCTTGCCCTGATAGGAATACAGCTCGGCGGCAATACGCTTTTCCAGCGTCATGTTTTTATCCATTTTGGAATCTCCCTGTCGTTTTATACATTATTTAGAGGTTTTCTTCGAAGAACCGCCGGGCGTTGCGGTAGAAAATGGCCTCTACCTCGTCCTCGGTGAAGCCCTCGCGGCGGAGTGCATCGGCCAGCAGCGGGAGCTTGGAGCAGTTGTCCATTTCCAGCTTGCCGCCGATGCCGTCGAAGTCACTGCCCAGACCGATGATCTCAATACCGCCTACCTGCTTGAAGTGGGCCGCGTGCTTTGCCATCAGGGCCGTGGTGCTGCGGCAGAGCTTTTCTTCGGGCTGGTTGTCGAGGAAGCCGCTGCAGTAGTTCAGACCCACGAGGCCGCCCTTGTTGGCGAGGGCGCGGATCATCTCGTCGGTGAGGTTGCGGCAGTGGGGCGCGAGGGCGCGGCAGTTGGAGTGGCTGGCCGCAAAGGGGCGGGTGGAGTGCTCCACAATGTCCCAGAAGCCCTTGTCGGACAGGTGGCTCACGTCTGCGATGATGTGCAGACGCTCCATCTCAGCCAGGAACTCGAAGCCCTTCTCCTTCAAGCCCGTCTCGGTGTTGGGGGCGCAGGGCCAGATGTTGCGGCCCCCGCCGGGGACGACGTTGGGGCTGGCAAGCTCGTTCTCGTGGTTCCAGGTCAGGGTCATCATGCGGACGCCCAGCTCGTACATCCGGCGCAGCACACCGATGCTGCCCTTGCAGCAGCCGCCCTCTTCAATGGTGAGTATTCCGCTGATCTTGCCCTCGGCGGCGTTCTTGCGGATGTCAGAGGGTTGATACACCGGAGCAATATCCTCCGGGTATTTTTCCATGATGCGTTTGAAGACGTCGATCTCTTCCAGCGCCGTCACCAGCGGGTCGGCACCGGGGGTCTTGTCGCCCAGATTGACAAAGGCGGCGAAGCACTGCAGCATATAGTCGCCCTTTTTCAGTTTCTGCAAGTCGATGTGCAGATCATTCTGCGCAAAGCTCTTGGGCGTACCCGCCTTTTCGGCGTAGCGCAGCTCACTCAGGGTGTCACAATGTAGATCAAAGACTTTCATTTTTGGTTCTCCTTTGACAAAGGGAAGGTTCTTCTTCCTTTAAGCTACGTTCTCTTTTGCGTGCCAAAAGAGAACCAGAAAAGCACCAGCGATTTCGACGCGCTGGATCCACGAGAAAGGGGCTACTCGCCCCTTTCAGACCCCGAAGGGGAAGTCGAAGTGGAAAAATGCTAGCCGCTT
>OGLW01000952.1_pt1 | contig 10654 bp, 15 predicted proteins | sample 1572961 | NCBI WGS metagenome assembly OGLW01 (sample SAMEA2581880, study PRJEB24529) | metagenome | biome: Human gut stool | place: China | collected 2011
ACACATATTAATAATAAGAATAAAAATCGAAGGAGGAAAAAATATGAGAAACGATGATAGTTATGAAGCCTACAAAAGGAAATTTAATCTGGGGGTTGTTGGTGTAATTATACTTATGCTGGTGCTTTGGTTTGGGAATTTTGATGGTTCGAACCACAATTGGGAGCTACTGGTTAAAAATATAGGCACCACCAAAGCAACTTATCGGTGTAGTGATTCTTCCATCACTGATCTTATCACTGATCTTTTTTGGGACGAACATAATCAGGAAATGCTTGAAAAATATGTGAAAGAAGAACGGGAATGGGAATCTACTCATGAATATGACCATTTTTTGGAAGATTTGGGATTATATAGTGTTATTTGCCTCGATGGTTGCATTGGTTGCGCCCCATGGCGCACCTTTGGCTGTACCACTGTAGTAGATAGTGGTTAAAGAAAATGCGTTTTCAAATAAATTTGTGGGTATATTTGTAAGGTTATTTGATAATGTTACACTAATAAGATTACTACAAGATTCAAACACACCCTGTTCTATATAAGTTACGCTATTCGGAACAACTATGGCCGTTAAGCTTTCATTTATCTGATTCGTCCGCATGTGCTGAGGTAGGGGAAACAACCATTCCAACAGCAAGCGCCCCTGTTAAAATTTTTGCTACTAACTTTTTTAATTGGCTATTTTGGCTGTATACCAGAAAAATAGGGTGTTATATTCTTTGGGAGCAGAACAAAGAAAGATATCGACAGGATGGAACTTCCTGGGATTGTATATGTGATATGCAAAAAGACGCATGGTCAAAATTTTCTTTAGACTCATTGGTGACGAATAGAGATAAAAAATTTTGTGATGCAGATACGCTTACTGAAGAAATGAAAGAATTATTGATAGAGAAGACATTGGAAGCTATTGACAAGGTATATGCAATATTAGAGGCTGTTGAGCCTTGCGGAGAGGATAACAGAAGAGAGTTGTGGCTGAAAGCGGAGCGTGGAACTATAGACGATTATGACGACTACGAAAGCCTAAAGGATGAAGAAGTCGTAGAGAATTATGAAGAGTTTGAGAAAATGTGGCATGAAGAATATCCAGACGAAATAAGCTGGTATCATCTTGTGACAATAGAACGGGATGATTACAGGGCAATATTTCTTGGAAGAGAGCTGATCTATCAGTCCAGGATTCTGGAAGCTCACTCTTCATATGAGTACAATGTTGAAGAACTATTTGTATGGATGCAGGATGCAGTTAAGAAATGTATTGCTTAAATGAAGGAAGGAACCTATAATGAGGATGTGAATGATAATCTAAATGCCAGACAGAGAACAGGTACAATATCAAGAAAAGATTACTGGGATATATTCCCTGAACGAAAAGATTCTTATCTGTCAGACATTACAGCCGCTACGACATCGGAGAAAGGGAGCAGGATATTATTGCTCTTGTCGGAGTTGGAAAAAGCAACCGTGAGATTGCAGACGAACTGTTTCTGAGTGAGGGAACCGTCCGCAATTATATCAGCAGCATTCTCGATAAGCTTTCTCTGCGTGACCGCACCCAGCTTGCAGTATTCTATTTGACGAAGGTGCGCAACTAGCAACGAAAATTTAATCGAATCAGAAAACCAGTCCTTAAAGGCAGATGGTAGCTGCTCAAAGGGCACAAGCGAAAATAGTCATATAAACAAAAGAAGGGGGAAAGACGAGTTTATGCCATTTATGGGTATAGAGCATTGGACTATTGCAATATGCGATGATGATGAAATATTTCTTTCGAGGTTGGAGAAACAAATAAGGGCAGAATTGCAGCAGCTAAATGTAGTGGGGGAAATTGTATCATACACGGATAGTGAGAAATTGTTGGAGACAAAACTGCATCAGACAGAAATTTTTTTTCTTGATATTGATATGCCGGAAGTAACGGGTATGGAATTGGCTGCCAAGTTGGAAGAACAAAATCCGCAGGCAATTGTTATTTTTATCAGCAATCATGAGGAGGCTGTATTTGAGGCAATTCACTATAAGCCATTTCGTTTCATTAGAAAAGCGTATTTACAGGCGGAACTTTCGGAAGCGTTGCAAAGCTTGAAAAAACAGAAGGAGAAGAGAGCGCGATTTATTACATTAGATGTAAAAGAGCAACAGATTGTGCTTCCGGTAAAGGAAATCGTTTATATAGAGAGTCAGGCTCATTACCTACTATTTCATGTAATGAATTCTGAGCGTGAAGAACAGGTTGTGCGAAGCAGAGGAAAAATATCTGATTATGCAGAAAAAATGCTTATTTTCCATTTCCTGCGTCCGGGAAAAAGTTATCTTGTAAATAGCATGTGGATACAGAATTTTAATTTGAAGGAAATCACTGTAAAAACAGGGCAGCATATTCCGGTCAGTAGAGATAAGAAGGAAGAGGTAAAGAAACAATATTTTGGTTATATGAGGAGTCGGATATATGAAATGGATTAGTTTCATAATAGAGATTGCGGCCTGCATTATCAGTTTTGGAATTTGCACAGCGGTAATTCGGGCGCAATTTAGACCTAGAGACGAATTGGCATGGTGGAAGTATCTTGTGTTTGGAATCACATTTACAGCAGTTACTTATTTTGAAGTGGGGTCGAATCTGATTGCGTCATTTATTGGAATGGGAATATGTATTTTTTTTGCCCAGAGATATTTTGAAGGACGGTTTGCTTCAAAAGTCATCTCTGTTATTATGATTAATGTATTGACAATTCTGATAAGTATCATATGTCTTTATGTTATTTCAGCATTCAGCGGAGTGACAATGGAAAAACTGACGATGTATGGGAATTCGATGAGACTTATCGAGGTTTGTGTCATGAAGAGTCTCTGCATTTTTATCGCATATGCTTATATAAGAACTATAAAAAGACAGAGAGAATTTGTACAACAGGAATTGCTGATAAGCGGGATTTTTTTTGCTTGTTTTTTTGTTGTCTCTCTGTTTTTTATTATCCTGTTAAAACAGGTTATGTTACCGCGAATCTTACAGATAGCTTTTGCAGTAATAACGCTTTTGTTTCTGGGAATCATTCTTCTTGTGTTGTGGCTCTTGAACCACTTGCAAAATCAAAATCGAGAACTGCTTGAGAACAGTATTTTGCGAACTCAGTTGAGGGAGCAGGAGAAACTGATGAAAGTATCAGAGGAAAGCAACCAAAAAATCCGCGAAGTAAGACATGATATCCGACGTTATTTCTCGAACTATCTCCAACTTTTGGAAGAAGGTAAGGTAGAATTAGTTAAAAAAGAAATGCAAAAGACTTTTGCCACGAAACTGTCAGAGAAACAGCAGATTTATACCCCTAATTTGATGTTGAATGCTGTTATCAATGAGAAGAAGGAGATATGTGAAAAGAACCACATACGATTTGTGATTCATGTGAAGCTTCCGGAGAATATAGATACGATAGAACTGGCAATTGCTTTGTCGAATCTTTTGGATAACGCGATTGAAGCTGAGCAGAAAGAGCAGGAGCAGGAAATTCATCTTAACATGGAAGTGGTAGATGAAATGTTTAATCTAATTGTAGAGAATCACATTCAAAACTCTGTTCTTTGTGTAAATCCTAAACTTGTCACATCGAAAAAAAATAAGGCTGAACATGGATTGGGAATCCCGACAGTTCGGGAGATTGTCAATCAGTATCAGGGATTTTTAAATATATCGGAAGAAGCAAATAATGTGATTGTACATATGGTAATTCCACTTGCTAATTTTGCCAAAAACAGGTAAAACTTGCCAAACGAATTGTAAAGATTAAGAAATCAGTTATCATCAGATTGAAAGGACGTGTGTTTATGTCTGGATTATCAAAAATGATAGCTGATTTTTTTGTTCGTGAAAATGTAATTGAACATGAGGAATATGAGATTTATAAATATGGTTCAGATATATTAATTGAAAATATAGGTACAACTATATTTTTGATTTGTCTGGGTTTTATTTTCAATAAAGAAATCAGTACACTCATTTTTATTGCTGTATTTGCCGGTATAAGACGATATTCGGGTGGTTATCATGCTAAGACAAAATTAAAATGTTATATTTTGACTATCACAAATTGGGCAGTTGTAATAGTGTTACAGAGGCTGCAACAAAAATTTGGGTTCACTAGATTTGGAATTGAACTTATTATATGTTGCATGGTTATGTTCTTTTTTGCACCAGTAGAGAATCCAGGAAAGCCATTGTTTGAACGGGTTAGAATTGTAAATAAAAGAAAGACACTTATCATAACATTGATGGTTATCATTATATCGTTAAGCATAAGGATAAAATTGCCGGACGCATCATTTGCTATTCTGGTAGTTTTAATAGAAGTAGCGCTACTAATTATATGGGGGAAGGAGGATGTCAGATGAAAGGTAAGAAATTTGCAGAGGTATTTGCGTCACTTGTAAAAACAGTGGCAATTGCATCCGTATCTGAAAGCTCAGATTGGTATAATTATCAGACTAAGGAGCCGGAAGGACTGAGGAAAATCTATTTGATAAAACATGAAAAGAAGTAAAGAATGAAATTGGTAAAAATTTTTGTGGAAAAACGTACTTTATAGGAGGAAATAACAATGAAAAACAAATTAAAAAAAGCACTTTGCTTAGGGTTAGTGTTAACCATGTTTTCAACAACAAGCGTTATGGCAGCAACCTATGGATATTCATTTGGTCTCATGCCGGAAAATGTTCAAAATACAGCCTATAAAGCAAAAACTGGAAGTACAGCCTATGCATCTGTGCATGTTACGGAAATGAATTATCCGTCTGCCTCAATTAAGTACCGTACACATGTAGCAGATAAGGGATTTACAGCGGAGTATACTGAACAAAGAGGCTTAGGAACGTGTACAGTTATTTACAATAAAACGGTAAAAAAAGATGAAAATGTAAGTTTATATGGTTATAATCCTTCATCAAACGGTGGAATTACGGTTTCAGTAGGAGGAACTTGGGAACCATAAGAAGTTATGATAAGCAGATGCGGCATTTGGCGCATCTGCTTATTGGAGGGGGAAAGAAAGATGGGAAGAAAAAATTGTGCAGTTATTATGCTGACAAGTGCCTGTCTTGTTCTGACAGCCTGTGCGCCAACGGAGTTTCCCGAGCAGAATGGCACAGAGCACCAGAATCAGATGGAGGGGGTCGCCAAACAGGAGCTTACAGAGTTTGATACAGATGATGTTGAGAAAATTCCAGATCATCTGACCTGTCAGGTGGATGATCTGTTAATGGTAGATGCAGATGTCCGGTTATGGGGGCTTTCGGAATGGAAGCTTTCCGACTGGTATGCGACAGAAAAAAATTATACAGAATCAGAAGAAGAGGCACATGAGCTGATTCAGAAAATGATGAACGAAGCAGGGTGGAAATATGAGGAGAAGGATGTAGAGTGTTACAGGAACAGTGAAGGGGAAAAAATTTATTATGTAGAGATTTCAAATCATGAGGACAATGTTTATGTTTTACCGGACAGATTTAGTTATTCAACTGAACGCGGGTATGTTTCCTTAAATCAGTCAGACTTCTGCGGAGATTATAAGGGAGACAACAGAGAACTGTACAAAACCGGCAGAGAGCTGGCGTTCGGTTCGATAAAAGAGAGTGAACAGCTGGCAGTGGATTATGCAGAAAAAATGGGAATTCAGGTCAGTGATACAGTGGACTGCTATACACTGGATGAAAAGAATAAGAGAATATCATGGCTGGATCTTGATAAATTCGACAATCACACACCGGAGGAAGAAGAAAATAGGAATTTCTCGTATGCGATATTTCTTTATCAGGATTACTTTGGCATTCCGGGTCTTAGATATGATCCGGGGGATGGAAAACTTACAAACGATACCACTTTCCGTTCAAGCGTGTGTGAAGTAAGTGTAGACAGGGATGGAATTGCATATTTTCAGTCTGCACCAACGTATGAGCTGGAGAAAATGGGAACCGAACAGGAGATTCTTCGTCCGGCGGACATTATAGAAAAACAGGTAGAGATGATGAAGTCAAAGGAGGAAACCGGTGAAATGAAGCTGTCGGAGGTTTCGCTGGAATATCTGCCGGTTTACGATAAAGAAACGGAATTGTACCATATGTGTCCGGTATGGGCATGTTATTATTCGCAGACAGTCACTCACTATGGTGAGGTGAATTATGATTCCGAAGAGAAATATATAGCTATTTATGATGCCTATACAGGTGAAGTTCTGCAGACCAAATGAGGGGGGAGAAATATGAACCGGTATTTTACAACAAATGTACTTCGCATGTTTCAGAATCGAAAAATATATATCTGCACACTTGGAATGGCACTGACACTGTATATGAGCGGAATTGCTTTTATCCGCTCAGACGGGGATTCTGCGAATCTGCAGGATGCTTTTTCCGTCGTATCCAGTTCCGGGTTCATTATCCTGTTTTATCTGCTCTGCGTGATTGGCGGAGGTCTCAGTTACTGTGAGGACTGTAACAGTGGTTTTACCAGATACGCAGTCGTAAGAGGTGATGCAAAAAAGTATATCAGGGGGCATCTTTTTTCTGCAGCCCTTGGCGGCTGTGCAAGCATGCTTGGCGGTATGGCATTGTATGAACTGCTCATGATTTTTACGCTTTGGCCGATAAAAGGCTCGTTTTATGCTATGTTTTCGCAGAATCATGCTTACTTTATCCAGAATATCTGGAATGCTCTGCTACTGTCCCTGCTGGGTGCGGTTCTCGCAGGATTGGCGATGACGGTGACGGCATGTATTCCCAATATATTTGTCGGGACGGCAATGCCCATTCTTATTTATTACATGGTCATCTGCCTGTCCAATAAATATGCTCCGCTGGAGCTGGGACCAATTCTGCCGGCATGGGTATACTTTGGCAATGCGGAATTTCTGGGGGGAGGAATCTGGCAGATGCTTTATGCTCTGGCGTATACAGGCTGTATCTACTTTGTTTTGTGGAAGATTGCGGCAAGGCAGATTATAAGGAGGATGGAAAATGCTTAGGAGTATGTGTAACAATTTCAGAAAGTGGAAAAGCAGCTACCGGGTATTCATCGTCTTTTTGTCCGTTTTGGTTTTCACATTTATCCGGGAAGATTATTTAAGGCAGTATGCGCAGGATGTGGGACTAGCGGTGACACCATATTTTTTCGCTTTTCAGATGGATGACGGAATAACGCGGATGCTTTTTTATTTTGGGGTGGTTTTATTGTTTTGTAATGCCCCGTTTATGGATGACCAGCAGATGTTTGTTCTGGTGAGGACAGGGCGGCTGCGCTGGTTTGCCGGACAGCTTGCCTACATTGTTGCCGCGAATCTGGTATATTTTCTGTGGACTGCACTGACGACAGTTCTGGTACTCATTCCGCAGGTCGGATTTTCTACGGACTGGGGCGGTATTATCCGGATGTGTGCAGAAAATAACGGACTGGCCGGAGTGGTGATGCACAAGGAAATCGTGGAAGCCTATACGCCACTTGCTGCCTGTCTGATTACCTACGGACTGAATGTACTTGTGGGTACGCTGCTTGGTCTTGTTGTCTTTCTTGGAAACATGCTTGGGAGCAGAATATATGGATCAGCAGTGGCCATTGGCTGGATTGTTTTTTCCAATATGATTGATGTGGTGAGGCTGCCTAAGCTCAGAGTTCTGTCACCACTGCACTGGACGACCACCTATGCTTATTTAAGGAGCGATGATGCAGTTCCGCTGTGGTATATTCTTGCGGTTGAAATCGCAATTATTCTGGTGACCGGATTTATCATTATGAAAAAATCGAAGACATACACACTTGACGCTATTGAGTCAGGCTTATAGAACATTTGCTGAAGGCAGAGAGGATTTAGAGAATGGAAAATTTGATAGAAATACAGGATGTCGTAAAAAGGTTCGGGGAACAGACGGTTCTGGACCATGTGAGCCTTTCTGTCACACCCGGAAAAATATATGGAATCATCGGAAGGAACGGAAGCGGCAAGACAGTTCTTTTTAAAAGCATCTGTGGTTTTGTCCTGCCGGATGCGGGGAAAATCCTGGTTCGTGGCAAACAGGTGGGGAAGGATGTGGATATCCCACAGGGAATTGGAATTATTATTGAACATCCGGGTTTTCTGCGGGATTATTCAGGCTTTCAGAACCTGAAGCTTCTTGCGCGTCTGCAGAAGAAAATCACAGATGAGAAGATAAAAGAGAGCATCCGGCTCGTGGGGCTTGATCCGGAAGATAAGAAGAAGGTGGGGAAATTTTCCCTCGGCATGCGTCAGCGACTTGGAATTGCACAGGCAATTATGGAAAGTCCGGACATCCTCATTTTGGATGAGCCGATGAACGGTCTGGATAAACATGGTGTGGAGGATATGCGGAAGCTTCTGGTTCAATTAAAAGAAGAAGGGACAACCATCCTCGTAGCGAGTCATAATCCACTGGATATAGAAATTCTCTGTGATGAGGTGTACGAGATGGATGCCGGAGCAATAACGAAAGTTCATTAAAACAAAAAAACCAAGCAGGGAATTATTATATAATGCTTATTGACTGTGCAATCATACAAGAATATATTCCTGTCTTTGACAGTTATTTGAAGAAAAAATCGCTGTATCCATTGATTTTACTGGGGTTCAGCGATTTTTGCCGTTGTTTTGAAGTATAGTAATTTATTCCTTCCCTTTGCAGATATAAAAGGACTCTGCATTTTTGGATTTTGATATATGAAGATGCATATGCAACACCTTCTTATTATACAATACAATAACAGAAAATAACATATATAAAAACATAAAATTTGACGCAAAAAAAGCAGGTTTTATAAGGCCTGCAAGTACTTTTTCTATTATTCAACTGTCAAACTCCCGAGTAGGCGGTGATAGTGATGCGCTGTTGACAAAATGTAGTTTACAACATAAAATAAATATGAATTAAATATAACACTTATCGTTGCCACCGGGCAGCGATTAAATGAAAGGTGTTCAGGACACCGCCGTAGGTACAGCGCATTAAAAATGTGCTATAAGGCGATGCCTTGGATACTTTTTTCTTTTTGGTGGCAATTGGGAAAGAAAGGAGATTTTATAGTGAAGATAAGAATAAATTCTTAGAAGATTTTTGTAAACAAAGATTAACTTATGGTAACATTGAGGGAAATCCTGAATTTAAAGCAGGAGTCTGCAAGCTTTATAAAACTATTAAATTGGATGAGATTATCCCCACGCATGGTGCTACGGGTGCCAATCATCATGTGTTTTATTCTCTCATTTCGCCGGGAGAGAGTCATTAGCATCAGACCGACCTATCAACAATTGTATTCTATTCCGGAATCCTATGGTGCAGATGTGCAGTTGATTGATCTTAAAAAGGAAAATGGGTATCTTCCTGATATTGAGGAGATTCGCCGTCTGGCAACACCGGAAACAAAAATGATCTGCCCATTGATTCTTATACGTTTTGTGAAGAAATGTACAAGCAGACAGGTGCTTTTGTCACGCCAGGGGACTGTTTTGAACAGTCGCACAGCATGAGGATTGGATATGCCTGTGATGCCGAAATCCTGAAAGCTGGTCTATGTGCGGTCAGCGAATATATTAAGACGAAATTGAAAGTGAATTAAAAAATCATGTGATTTATCCGATATATGAAATATAAGGGAAACAATGGATATATTTCACGGAGGAGACATTATGAAAGTAGGAGAGGCAAGAGGAATCTACAGTTCTGTTCTGAAATCATACAATCAGCAGAAATTCAAACTGTCAAAGCAGCGAAATGAGCTAAAGGAACGGATGGAAAGCACACCGGACGGTAAAACGTTGTATGCCGATGAGGCAGCCACTCTGGATTTGCAATATAATGCCGTTGCAGAAAAACAGGATGAATATCAGGATTATGTAGATCAGCTTATGGAGCAGTGGGAAAGCAAGTTTAACAGTGTTGCGGCAAAGCAGCAGGACGAGGCTGCGAAAGACTACAGTGAGGAAATGGGAAAAATCATGACGGTAGCCAGACGCATCATGCATGGAGACATTGTGCCAGCACAGGATGAGAAAAAGCTGATGGAATTTGATAAGGATCTGTACATGATGGCAAAAAATGCCGGAATGATGGCGCGGTTGGAAAAACGCAAAAAGTATAAGTCGCTTTGGGATGATGAGGAAAAGAAAGAGCGTGAGGATCCAATGGAAGCAGCTGATGCAGAGGAAGCATTTGCAGCCGGACCGGAGGTTGTGTCGGTGGAATCGGTTATGGAGGCAGCGACTGGGGAGATGGAGTCGGAATAAGAGTAAATGGACTTTCAAGTTGGTAAAAATTGTGCTAAAATAACAGTTAGAAATAACTAACCTGAAAGGAGAGACGTAACTATGGTAATCAGGATTACAGTAGAAGCAATCGTGTACAGTTAGAATCCAGGGAGCAAAATACCAGCTTTTCAATTATCCACCTGCAATTAAGGCGCGGGCTATTGAAAAAGGGATTACAACACAGGCGGAGTTGGATGCACATGCGAAAAAGAATAGAGTATTCGGGCTTTTCGTGTAAGTGAGTATGGAAATAGCATCCTATGTATTTTTTACAAGAAAGTTTAGTTTGACTTTTTAGAAAAAGAGAAATATAATAATTTTCAAACGAGTAGCAAACGAGCGTAAATCCAGTT
>OGLW01000958.1_pt1 | contig 10570 bp, 6 predicted proteins | sample 1572961 | NCBI WGS metagenome assembly OGLW01 (sample SAMEA2581880, study PRJEB24529) | metagenome | biome: Human gut stool | place: China | collected 2011
GGTAGACCTTGCGCTCGGGTGCGGGCTTAGCAGCCAGACGTCCGAAGGCAGCATTGATGCGTCCGCTGATTTGTTGGGCTTTGATGTTTCCTACGAGTACCAGTACCATGTTTTCGGGTACATACCATTGTTCGTAGAATTCAATCAGCTTGCTCAGGCGGGGATTCTTCAGATGTTCGGGCAGGCCGATGATGGAACGGGAGTAAGGATGTCCCTCAAAAGCTTTCTCCATCACGAACTGGTTCTGTGCACGTCCCTGGTCATCTTGTGAACGGTTATATTCTTCGTACACGTTTTCCAGCTCCGACTGGAAGGAACGGAATACGGGATGCAGGAAACGTTGTGAGGAAATCTCCAGCCATTTGTTTATCTGATAGGCAGGGAAGGAGCTGTGATAGAAGGTCCAGTCATAGTAGGTTCCTGCATTTACCCCTTTGGCGCCCATGCTTTCCATCAGGTTGGAGTATTCATTGGGAAGCCCCAGCTTTCCGGCCTTGACGGTCAGCTCATTGATTTCCTTGCTGATGGCTTCTTTTTTTACCGGGTCGGCTTCTTCGGCCATCTGGTCGTACTTGGCGATGATTTCCTTGTAGATCGGTTCTTCTTCCGTCCAGTTCAGCGCGCCTATCTTGTCTGTTCCTTTAAACATGACGTGCTCCAGGTAGTGTGCAAGTCCCGTGTACTCTTCGGGGTCGTTGATGGAACCGGCACGTACGCCTACCAGTCCGAACACGTCCGATTTGGATTCATCTTCCCATATATATACGGAAAGACCGTTCTTCAGCTTGAACGCCTTCAGTCCTTGTCCAAAGGAGGGCAGGGAAATGATAAGGGTAGTCAGCAGAAGAAGTGACTTAAATTGAAATGATTTCATAAAATAAAGTGTTTTTATGTAATAAAAGTGTTTTCCTATATGTAGGCAAAGCTATAAAAAAATCACGTAACATTTACGAAATCTTCGGAAAAATGATGGTTTTCAGCATATAATATCACCCGTAAACTATCAGAGAGGGGGGTGTAAACTGTCAAATGATAGTTTTCACCCCTAATAAAAACCGTATTCCGTCCCCCGGGGCTTCAAATTTTCCTTATACTTGCAATCGTAAAACCTAAACCATTATTAACTATTTAAAAATTGAGCAAAGTATGAATACTTACAGTTTTAGAAAAGATTTGCTTGCAGTGCAAGAAGAACTGCTTCGCTTTGCATACAAGTTGACAGCCGACCGGGAAGAAGCGAATGATTTGTTGCAAGAGACATCTCTCAAGGCTTTGGATAACGAAGACAAATTTGAACCCGACACCAATTTCAGAGGTTGGATGTATACCATTATGCGCAACATCTTTATCAATAATTACCGGAAAATAGTTCGCGAACAGACTTTTGTGGACCAGACGGACAATCAGTATCACCTCAGCATGCCCCAGGACTCTGGTTTTGCCAGTACCGAGGGTGCCTACGACCTGAAAGAAATGCATCGCATCGTCAATGCCCTTCCACGCGACTATAAAGTCCCTTTCTCCATGCATGTGTCCGGTTTCAAGTACCGCGAGATTGCCGAACGCCTCGGCCTTCCGCTCGGAACGGTGAAAAGCCGCATCTTCTTTACGCGCCAGAAGTTGCAGGATGAATTGAAAGATTTCATCTGATAATAATTTGATAGTAGCAATATGATATATAACATATTGCTTATGATGAATTTTTAAGGGTTATTCTTGACTATATGTCAGAATAATCCTTTATATTTGTATATGTTAAGTTAACCGAAGGAAAATCTCTTATTATTGACTATGATGAAAAAGGAAATTAAATTCAGTCTTGTTTACCGGGACATGTGGCAGTCGTCCGGTAAGTATCAACCCCGGGTAGACCAGTTGGTACGTATTGCTCCGTTGATAGTTGAAATGGGTTGTTTTGCACGCGTTGAAACAAACGGAGGAGCTTTTGAGCAGGTAAACCTTCTGTATGGTGAAAATCCCAACAAGGCTGTACGCGCCTTTACCGCGCCTTTCAGGGAAGCAGGTATACAGACGCATATGCTTGATCGCGGGCTGAATGCACTGCGCATGTATCCCGTTCCGGCAGATGTGCGCCGGCTGATGTACAAGGTGAAGCATGCCCAGGGTGTGGACATTACCCGTATCTTCTGCGGATTGAACGAGACGCGGAATATAATTCCTTCTATCAAATATGCTCTGGAAGCGGGCATGATACCGCAGGCTACGCTCTGCATCACGTATTCTCCCGTCCATACGGTGGAATACTATGCCAGTATTGCCGACCGGTTGATTGAAGCCGGGGCACCTGAAATCTGCTTGAAGGATATGGCGGGCATCGGACGTCCGGGTATGCTGGGACAGCTTGTCAGAACCATTAAGGAGAAGCACCCCGATGTGCTGATACAATACCACGGGCATAGCGGTCCCGGACTTTCCATGGCTTCCATTCTCGAAGTCTGTGAGAACGGTGCCGACATCATCGATGTGGCGATGGAACCCATGTCGTGGGGCAAGGTTCATCCGGACATCATCTCCGTGCAGGCCATGCTGAAAGACCTGGGTTTCCAAGTGCCCGACATAAACATGAAAGCCTACATGAAAGCCCGTGCCATGACGCAGGAGTTCATTGACGAGTTCTTGGGTTATTTCATGGACCCCACCAATAAACATATGTCCTCACTCTTGCTGAAGTGCGGTTTGCCGGGTGGCATGATGGGCTCCATGATGGCCGACTTGAAGGGAGTGCATTCCGGCATCAACATGATACTGCGCGGTAAGAACGAGCCGGAACTCAGTCTGGACGACCTGCTCGTCATGCTGTTCGACGAAGTGGAATATGTATGGCCCAAGCTGGGTTATCCTCCTTTGGTGACTCCTTTCAGCCAGTATGTGAAGAATGTGGCTTTGATGAACCTCATGCAGCAGGTAAAGGGAGAGGAGCGTTGGACGATGATAGACAACCATACGTGGGACATGATTCTGGGCAAGAGCGGACGCCTCCCCGGTACTTTAGCGCCCGAGATAGTGGAACTGGCCAAGTCCAAAGGCTTTGAGTTCGTGGATACGGACCCACAGCTGAACTACCCGGATGCTCTGGATACATACCGGAAAGAGATGGACGAAAACGGTTGGGAATATGGCGATGATGACGAGGAACTCTTCGAGCTTGCCATGCACGACCGACAGTATCGCGACTATAAATCCGGCGTTGCCAAGAAACGTTTTGAGGATGACCTGCAGCGTGCCAAGGATGCGGCGATGGCCAAAAACGGATACTCGGAAGAAGAAATCAAGAAGCTGAAGCGTGCCAAGGCAGACCCGATAATCGCGCCTTCCAAGGGGCAAGTGCTTTGGGAGGTTTCCGTCGAAGGTCCTTCTTCTGCTCCTTTCATCGGACGCAAGTACCAGCATGATGAGGTGTTCTGCTACATCTCTACGCCGTGGGGCGAATACGAGAAGATATGGACCGGATTTACCGGACGTGTGGTGGAAGTCTGTGCCAAGCAAGGGGATGTGGTCAATAAAGGGGATGTGATTGCTTATATCCAGCGAAGTGATATTTTTGCATAAAGTGGAGGATGACTGTTTTTCAGTCATCCTTTATCATCCAGCCATTTCTTGATGGTTTCCTTCAGCACTTCTTGAGTGAAGGGTTTGGTAAGGAAGTCGTTGCAACCTGCTTCCAGGGCAGCTTGCTTGTCGTGCTCGTAGGCATAGGCTGTAAGGGCGATGATGGGGACGTCCGGTACCAGTTCACGGATGATGCGAGTGGCGTCGATTCCGCCAAGGTTGGGCATTTTCATGTCCATCAAGATGAGGTCGGGGTGGACTTCCTCGAACATCGTTACGGCTTCCATGCCGTCTTTGGCATGTTTCAGCCGATAGAGTCGGCCTAAAATGGCGTTAATTAGGATGAAGTTGCTTTCTGTATCTTCGGCAATCAGGATGGTCTTGGAAGGAGGGGTAGGGAGTGCTCCGACCTCTTCATTCTTCGGGGAATCTCCGGGGGCTGCATTTTTGCCCCTCTGCTCTGTGGAGTGTGTCTCTGCTGTCGTTTCCTGGTTGTCCTCTTCTTTCTTTTCCGCCTCTGTTTTGCTGGTGGATTCCAGCGGGAGAACAAAAGTAAATGTGGTGCCTTTACCCACCTCTGAAGTGACGGATATGTTGCCACCCAGACGTTCGATGATGGTTTTGCAGATAGAAAGTCCCAATCCGGTGCCCTGGGCAAAGTTGTTCACCTTGACGAAACGTTCGAATACCCGGTCCACCTTGTCCGGTGCAATGCCCATACCCGTATCGGTGACGTGGAATGCTACATACTTGCCTTCCCGGCGATACCCGTAACTGATGTGCCCGGTGGTGGTGAACTTGAAGGCATTGCCTATCAGATTGGAAATGACCTGGAAAATCCGGTTCTTGTCTCCGTCAATCACGATATTCTCGTCAGAGGGTTCGTATATCAGTTCCACTCCTTCGGGACAGCGGAAAATATGTGCGTCATGTATCTCCTTGCAGAGTGGATGGAGGCGTACGGGCGTGATGGTGAACTCCACGATGCCCGATTCTATTTTTGATAAGTCGAGGATTTCGTTAATGAGCTGGAGCAGGCGTTCGTTGTTCGATTCCACTATTTCGTAATAGCCTAGCCGTTCTTCCTCGTCGGTACTTTCGGCAATAATTCGTGAGAAGCCTACAATGGCATTGAGCGGTGTGCGTATCTCGTGGCTCATGTTGGCGAGAAAGGCAGATTTGAGCCGGTCGGAGGTCTCGGCTTTCTCCTTGGCTACGAGCAGTTCCCGTTTCATCTGTTCCATTTCCGTGATGTCCCATTCGATGTTCAGCAGGATGGGGGAGAAGTCGTTGCTTTCAATCTTCATCTTCCGTTTGTCCAGATAGATGGGATTTCCGTTTCCGTCGCGTTCTTCCGCAATCCAGTGCATCTTTTTGCCGGTTCTGGCTATTTCGATGTCTTGCGCCCTCTTTTCCTGAGCAGTCTCCAGAGGATAAAAATCGAAGTCGTCCTTTCCCAATGCCTCTTGTATGGGGATTTCGCGGTTATACGATTCGCGGTTGCGGTAGAGGTACTTGAAGTTGTTGTTGATGTCCTTCACAACAATGCCTGCCGGGAGGTTTTCGATGATTTTGTCCAAAATCTGGTTGAACTGTTTGATTTGCTGCTCATGCCGGATGCGTGTCGATACGTCTCTTCCGAATGTCCAGATGGTTCCTTCCCCTTTGTCGCTTGTCACCCAATAAGCGTTTCCTTCAATGGCGAGTACTTCCGGACGCTTGGGCAGCGGATGGTAGACGATGTATCCGTGGTTCGTCTCTCCACGTTTGACACGGTTGGCAAACTCTTTCCAGGATGTTTCATCCCTGCCGTATGAGGGCAGGTCGTATATCTTCATCCGGGTGAGGTCTTGGCCATTACCGATGCCATGCCGTTCCTTGAAGCAACGGTTGCAGAATATCAGCGTGCCGTCTTCGTGTGCCGAATAAATGTCCTCGGTGGAGTTGTTGATGGCATGTGTCAGCAGATTGATGTCGTTGCGCCGTTTCTGTATGTCGGTAATGTTCTGTATGTATCCTTCTATAGTGACATTCCCGTCTTTCTGCCGTTCGCGGGCAAACGCTTTGAGGCGGATATAGAAAATGTTTCCTTTGAGGAAGATGCGGTAGTCCACGCTGTTTTCCATCTTGCCTTTCAGATTCTCTTTCATCCAGCCGGTAAAGCTTTTCCGGTCTTCAGGAAGGATAAGTTCCAGATAATTGTCCATATTGATGTGCTGCACCTCTTCCGAACACATGATACCCGTATGACCTGCATAACAGAATATGCGGGTCTGGGTATCGTATTGCCAGTTTCCGATGAGGGCGGCCTTTTGTATTTCGTTGAGCTCGTGGTTTTTCTTTTCGAGTTCCAGTTTGCGCTGGCTGCGTTCTGTGATGTCGCGGTACTGGCAGAGGACCATGCCGTCGTACGGGTACATGATGCATTTAAAGTAATAGGTAGTGTGACCCAGTGTCATTTCGTAATTATGGACTGAACGTACCTTTTGCGTCAGTACCTTCTTGAACTCCGGATATACTTGGTAGTAAGTCGACGGCGGTATCAGTTGGAACAGATTCTTGCCCAGCAGCTTTTCTTCCTTCATGAACCAAAGGTTTACATTGTGCACTGCGATGTCCATGCAAATGCCGTCCCGGTTCAGAAGGAGCATGGTATCTGACGTCAGCTTCAACAGTCTCTCGGCGTTTTCAGCTTGTTTCAAAATGTTTTTCATTCTTATAGTATTAGTTTCATGCCCTTCTGGCCTTCTCCCATGCGCCGCTTGCATTGCCTTTGCGTTTGCACAGGTAGTTGAATCCTCGTATGACGTTGACGTTCATGAAGAGGAAATAGTAGGGGATGAAAAGTATTTTGTTTTTTATATGCTTCGTTGAAAGGTAATGCCCCCAACTTCCCATGAGGTAGAAAAGAGTTTGTAACAGCCAGATGACGGCATACAGTAATGGCGTGCTTGTCGTAAAGATGAGAATTGTGTTGAGGGGAAGCAGTAGAAACAATAGGATAGGAGTGAGCGACCAGCGCAGCACCCGGTGGGAAATATATTGGAAACAGAATGTGCCGTAACGGAACGGGTTGAGCAGCGGACGCAGCCGCCAGATGGACTGCAAGCCGCCGGCAGCGATGCGCACCTTGCGCTTTTCTTCCTCGCGCATGTCTGCCGAGCCGCTTTCTACGGCATAGGCATTGGCGCAATAGGCAATGGCGTGTCCCTGCATGACGATGCGCAGGGAGAGTATGAAGTCGTCGAGCAGCGTGTCTGTCCGCATTTCCTCGAACAGCTCGCGGCGCATGGCAAACAACTCACCCGCTGCGCCTACTGCCGAATAGAGGCGTGCGTCGAGCGCTTTGAGGGTGGATTCGTATTTCCAGTATAGTCCTTCTCCCCCCGAGGCAGCATTGTCCTTGCTTTGCACGGCGATACGTTTTTCGCCTGCCACGCATCCCACTTTAGGGTCGGTGAAGGCGTGCACTATCTCCCGCAGGGCTTCGCGGTTGAGGTGAGTATTGGCATCGGTGAACACGACAAGGGGCGTTTCTACGAAATGTATACCGCGGTTCAGGGCGGCTGTCTTGCCTTGGCGTTGGGGTTGGTGGAGGACGGTGGCTTGCGGCCAGTGAGAGAGGCGTTCGTTGGTATGGTCGTTGCTGCCGTCGGTCACCCAGAGGATGTGTAGCTTGTCGGTGGGATAGTCCAGCTCCAGGCAGTTGCGCATCTTTTCGTCCACTACATCTTCTTCGTTGTAGGCGGCGATAAACAGCGTCAATGGGGGCAAAGCATCGTCGGCAGGCATCGGACGGGGCGTAGGCTTGCGGAAACATTCTTTTATCTTGACCAGGATATATAATAGTATACCATAACCTATATAGGTATAGAACACTATGAATAAACTTATCCAGAAGAGTACTTCAAGGGCTTTCATGTATCCGCTCGTTTGCTTTCTTTTTTGATAAAAAGAAATGTGATTGCCAAAAGTATGGATAATCTTTTACCGATGCAAGAAAAATAAAAGAAAAATAAAATGTTTGTTTCTCAAGGTGTTCCGATGTTATAAGGAAGTGAGCTTCCTATAGAGGTGAGCTTGAATAACCTTGTGAGTGAGAGGCGATTAAAGGCTTTCAAACATCATTCTCCATAGGAAAGGGATGGGCAGGTAGGCAGGGCGTTACTCAAAACGCTTCTGTCATATTGAAGTAAAACAACATCTGGTTGTTTACCGTGTTTTTGCCTAAATCCAGGCGGACGTTCATGCGTGGCTGTACCTCAATGCGTAGACCTACACCATAGTTGGGCAGTACACCCTCTATCTTGCCGGGAGTGGGGCCCATGAAGCCGCAGCCGGTCCAGGCTACAAAACCTATGTGGTTGAGCATCCGCTTCACCCAAGTGCTGCGGTCGGTATTGAGCATCTGTCTGTACTCTGCCATGACCACATGCGAGGACTTGTCGCGATATTGCCCCATGTAGTAGCCGCGCAGGTCGAAAGGCGTTCCGGTGAGGGCATATTGCGTCAGAGGGACGTCACCGAACACGTTCTTGGTCTGTGCCGTCCACGCGAGCACCCTGCGCTTGCCCAGTGACTTGTATTGGCGGTAGTCTATCTCTAGGCGGTAGAAGGTCTGGTCGCTGCCGATGAACTTGGCGTACATCATGCCGCGGAAATCCAGATACATACCACGGTAGGCGTTGGCAGGGACGTCACGGCTGTCGTATGTCAGCAGGAAACCGAGGCCGGAGTTGAAGTTGTTATAGCCATTAGCCGTACCGCCTGCCTCTTTGTACGAGGGTTCGTCCACCAAGAACTTGCCGGGCTCCGTCAAGTGGTCGTAATTGATGTCGATTTGAGGTCCGGCAAAGATATTGCTGTTGCCCAGTCGGAAAAGGAACCAGGGGTTGATTTGCACGCCGCTGTACCGGTATTTGCTGGTACTGTCGCTTCGTACATAATCTTTATTGGTATTATAGCCGATGCCGTAAAAGTTTTCTTCCGTATTTTTATAGCTGAACTTTCCGAAGATACGGAAACGGTCGCCCTTAAAGAAGAGTTGCGGTTTGGAGAAGAGATTGATGCCACCGTTGAACATGAAGGCGATGGCCATGGGCACTACGGAGCGCAGCTGCGTGGTGTCGCTGGGGTTCATACGGAAGGTCATTAGGGCGCTTCCTCCCAGCACGGCACCGAAGTCGGGGGTGTAGCTGGGTCCGCCCAGAATATTGTAATGCAGATTCCGACGCGCTACCTTTTGCTTGCGTAGTTCTTTTTTGGTCAGTGCAGGAACGCTGTCGTTTGTGGCGGCCGCAGTCTGTTCCTGGGCATAAAAGGTGGTGGCGAACAGCACCAGTGCGATAATGCTTAGTATATATCTTTTCATGTCGTACGAAATGTGGGTGCAAAGGAAACTATTTTATCCCGAATAGTTTTCACTGTAATAGATAATAAATCTAAAGATGTCACTAAAATTATCAAAAAAGACATTACTTTTGTCTGCTTCACGAAGCAAGACATCAATAACTAAAAACACATAATCTGAATGAAGAAACGATTTTTATCTGTAATTGTTCTGAGTGCCGCACTGTTCTCTGTGCAGGCACAAGAGGGAAAAGGGGGTATCAGCCCCGAAATGCTTGGACAAATCAAGCAAAGTTATCAAGGCACGGCTGCCGACAAGGCGCTCCGCAATGCCATAGGCAATAATGACATCCGTAAACTGGCACTCAACCAGGAGAATATGCAGGGCATGGATACCCACTTCTCCATCAAGGTAGAATCCAAAGGCATCACCGACCAGAAGTCGTCTGGCCGCTGCTGGCTGTTTACGGGGCTGAATGTGATGCGTGCCAAGACTCTTGCCGAATACGGTTTCCAGTCTTTCGAGTTCTCCGAAGTCTATCCCTTCTTCTGGGACCAGTTGGAGAAGGCAAACCTCTTCTTGCAAGGCATCATCGACACCTCCAAGAGTCCCCTGACTGATAAGACCGTAGAATGGCTCTTCCAGCATCCGCTGAGCGATGGGGGTACCTTTACCGGTGTGGCCGACATTGTTTCCAAATACGGCCTTGTTCCCAAAGATGCCATGCCCGAAACAAACAGCAGTGAAAATACCTCCCGCATGGCCAACCTCATCTCTCTGAAGCTGAAAGAGTATGGTCTGCAACTGCGTGACATGGCTGCCGCCGGTGCCAAGCCCGAAGCTCTGGAGAAGGAGAAAACTACGATGCTCGGAACCATCTACCGCATGCTGGTGCTGAACCTCGGTGTACCTCCCACGGAGTTCGACTATGTCCGCCACGATGCCAAGGGTAATCCTGTGGAGACAGAGCATCACACTCCCATGTCTTTCCTTGAGAAATATGGAGACAAACAACTGCTGACCAACTACGTAATGCTGATGAACGACCCCAGTCGCGAGTATTACAAGTGCTATGAAATAGACTATGACCGCCACCGTTACGACGGCAAGAACTGGACATACGTCAACCTACCCGTTGAAGATATCAAGGAAATGGCAATCGCCTCTCTGAAAGACAGTACGATGATGTATTTCTCTTGCGATGTCGGCAAATTCCTCAACTCCGACCGTGGCTTGCTGGATGTTAAAAACTACGACTACGAATCTCTTATGGGCACCACTTTCGGCATGGACAAGAAAGAGCGTATCCAAAGCTTTGCCAGCGGCTCAAGTCACGCCATGACTCTTATGGCGGTTGACCTCGATGAAAATGGAAAACCGACCAAATGGATGGTTGAGAATAGTTGGGGACCTGCTTCCGGTTATCAGGGGCATCTTATCATGACTGACGAATGGTTTGACGAATATATGTTCCGTCTGGTGGTTGAAACGAAATATGCGTCTTCCAAAATACAGGAAATACTCAAGCAGAAACCGATTCGTCTCCCTGCCTGGGACCCGATGTTTGCCGGAGAAGAATAGTCTTTTTCTTCTTTTTGAGAACAAAAGAAAGGCACTCTAAAGAATATTGTGTGCGACCACGAAAGGAAT
>OGLW01000960.1_pt1 | contig 10556 bp, 6 predicted proteins | sample 1572961 | NCBI WGS metagenome assembly OGLW01 (sample SAMEA2581880, study PRJEB24529) | metagenome | biome: Human gut stool | place: China | collected 2011
GCTGGCCAGGATCGAGGGAAACGACGACGAGATCAAGGACCGCTTTGCCGTTGCACTGAAGTTCGGTACCGCCGGCCTGCGCGGCGTGCTGGGCGCTGGCACCAACCGCATGAACATCTACGTCGTGCGTCAGGCCACCCAGGGCCTGGCAAACTGGGTCAAGACCCAGGGCGGCAATCAGACCGTGGCCATCAGCTACGACAGCCGCCTGAAGAGCGACGTCTTTGCCAAGACTGCCGCCGGCGTTCTGGCCGCAAACGGCATCAAGGTGCGCATTTATGATGCTCTGATGCCTGTCCCGGCCCTGAGCTTTGCCACCCGTTACTATGAGTGCAATGCGGGCATCATGGTCACCGCTTCTCATAACCCCGCCAAGTACAACGGCTACAAGGCCTACGGCCCCGACGGCTGCCAGATGACCGATGACGCCGCCGCCATCGTCTACGACGAGATCCAGAAGACCGATGTCCTGACCGGCGCAAAGTACATCTCCTTTGCCGAAGGCGTCGAGCAGGGCCTCATCCGCTTTGTGGGCGACGACTGCAAGAACGCCCTCTACGCCGCCATCGAGGCACGTCAGGTGCGCCCGGGCCTGTGCAAGACCGCCGGCCTGAAGCTGGTCTACAGCCCGCTGAACGGTTCCGGTCTGGTGCCGGTCACCCACGTTCTGAACGACATGGGCGTCACCGACATCACCGTCGTGCCGGAGCAGGAGTACCCCAACGGCTACTTCACCACCTGCTCCTACCCCAACCCTGAGATCTTCGAGGCTCTGAAGCTGGGCCTCGACCTCGCCACCAAGACCGGCGCCGACCTGATGCTGGCCACCGACCCCGATGCCGACCGCGTGGGCATTGCCATGAAGTGCCCGGACGGCAGCTATGAGCTGGTCTCCGGCAACGAGATGGGCGCTTTGCTGCTGGATTACATCTGCGCAGGCCGCATCGAGAAGGGTACCATGCCGAAAAATCCCGTCGCCGTCAAGTCCATCGTCTCCACCCCGCTGGCCGATGCCATCGCCGCCCACTACGGCGTGGAGATGCGCAGCGTGCTGACCGGCTTCAAGTGGATCGGCGACCAGATCGCAAATCTGGAAGCTGCCGGTGAAGTGGATCGCTTCATCTTCGGCTTCGAGGAGAGCTACGGCTATCTGGCCGGCCCCTATGTCCGCGATAAGGACGCCGTCATCGGCTCCATGCTCATCTGCGAAATGGCCGCTTACTACCGCAGCATCGGTTCTTCCATCAAGGAGCGTCTGGAAGAGATCTACAAGGAGTATGGCCGCTACCTGAACAAGGTGGACAGCTTCGAGTTCCCCGGCCTGACCGGCATGGAGAAGATGGCTTCCATCATGCAGAAGCTGCGTGACGAGCCCCTCACCGAGCTGGCCGGCCACAAGGTGGTCAAGGTCACCGACTACAAGAAGCCCGAAGAGACCGGCCTGCCCGCCGCAAACGTCCTCATCTACACTCTGGACAACGGCGCTACCGTGGTCGTCCGTCCCTCCGGCACTGAGCCGAAGATCAAGACCTACTTCACCACTCTGGGCAAAGACCTGGCCGAGGCACAGGCTCAGAAGGATGCGCTGGCCGCTGCCATCGAGCCCATCCTCGCATAACGCAGAAATTTCATAAAAAATTTATGCCCCCGTACAGCGCCAAAAGTGCTGCACGGGGGCATTTTTGATGGGCGAGGGCTGTTGCAGTTTGTGGGTGGATACGCTATAATATTCAATGAATAATAATACGCTCTGTGCAGTGCGGCGCAGGGCAGGAATAAAATGGGGCAGGTGTAAGAAATTGGAATGTCGTGTGACGGCAGTCCTGGTGGCGGCTGGTTCTTCCACCCGGATGGGATTTGATAAACTGAGCTTCGATCTGGGCGGTGAGACCGTCCTGGAACGGAGCGTCCGGGCCTTTGACGAGTGTCCGGAGGTGGACGAGCTGGTGATCGTGACCGGCGCGTCCGGTGAGAATGCCCAGCGGGCCGCTGCCCGCTGCAAAAAGCCGGTGCGGCTGGTGAGGGGCGGCTCGACCCGCGCCGAGAGCGCCCGCAGCGGTGTGACCGCTGCCCACGGCAAACTGGTGGCGGTCCACGACGCGGCCCGGCCCTTCGTGAGCCAGAGCGTTATCGCCGATACGATAGCGGCCGCTGCCCGCTGCGGTGCCGCCGCCCCGGCGGTGCCGGTGAAGGACACCATCAAGCGGGCGAAGGGCGGCGACGGCAAGACTGTGCCGGAAGGCTGCATGGTGGAGAACACCCCCGACCGCAGCACCCTTTATGCGGTGCAGACGCCCCAGTGCTTCGACCGGGCCGCCTATCTGGAGGCGCTGGATGAACTGGACGAGTCCAGCGCCCGCCTCGTCACCGACGACTGCAGCCTGTTCGAGCTGACGGGCCGTCCGGTGGAGCTGGTACAGGGCGACTACGCAAACATCAAGATCACCACCCGGGAGGACCTGCCTCGGGCCGGGAACGGAGGAAAGAAAATGCGCATTGGTCATGGTTACGACGTCCACCGTCTGGTGGAGGGCCGCAAGCTCATCCTGGGCGGCGTGGAAGTGCCGTATGAAAAGGGTCTGCTGGGCCACTCGGACGCCGACGTGCTGGCCCATGCGGTCATGGACGCCGTGCTGGGCGCAGCGGCGCTGGGCGACATCGGCCAGCACTTCCCCGATACGGCGGAAGAGTACGCCGGGGCCGACAGTCTCATGCTGGCCCGCCGTGTGGCAGAGATCGTGACCGAGCGCGGCTGGCGCATCGAGAACATCGACGCCACCATCCTCTGCCAGCGCCCGAAGCTGGCTCCCCACATCCCGGCCATGCGGGCAAAGCTGGCCGAGGCTTTCGGGATGCCGGTGGACGCCGTGAGCGTCAAAGCCACCACCGAGGAGCATCTGGGCTTTACCGGCGAGGGGCTGGGCATCGCGGCCCACGCCGTCGCCCTCATCGAAGCAGTGTGAACGGGAGAATGTGACCCATGACTCTGAACTCTATCGTAGCAAACTTCCAGACCTTCAAGCTGGTAGACCTGCTGGACATCCTCATCATCGCGTTCCTCATCTACCAGCTGCTGGGCATCGTCAACCGCACCCGCGCCGGCCAGCTGGCCAAAGGCGCGCTCATCGTGCTGGCGGTCTATCTGGTGGCCAACATCCTGAATATGCGCACCGTCACCTGGCTGCTCAACTCGCTGCTGCAAGTCGGTCTGCTGACACTGGTGGTGCTGTTCCAGCCCGAGATACGGCGTGCGCTGGAGCGGATGGGCCAGACCGACCAGTGGGCCTATCGCTTCTTCAATAAAAACCGCTACAACGACACCAGCCTCAAGGGCGCGTGGCGCAGCGCCATCATCGCCATCTGCGACGCGGCAGAGCGCTTTTCGGAGACCAAGACCGGCGCGCTCATCGTGCTGGAACGGAACACCAACCTTTCTGAGATCGTCCGCACCGGCACGCCTGTGAACAGTGCAGTCAACCTCGAGGTGCTGGGTACCATCTTCTACGAGGGTACCCCCCTCCACGACGGCGCAGCCATCATCGAAAATGGCCGCATCAAGGCCGCAGGCTGTGTGCTGCCCCTTTCCAACAACCTGGATCTGGGCAAAGACATGGGTACCCGCCACCGCGCCTGCCTCGGCATCGCCGAGAACTCCGACGCCATCGCCATCGTGGTCAGCGAGGAGACGGGCATCATCTCGATGGCGAAAAACGGTGTGCTCATGCGCCACTTTGACCGTCAGACCCTTTACACCCGGCTGGTGGATGAGATGATACCCAAGGAGACTGCCAGCGAGAAGAGCGCTGCCGAGGGCTGGAAGGCCCGGGGCAAGCGCCTGCTGAACTGGGTGAACAACAAGGAGGAGGATGAGCAGCAATGAGCACTGAGCAGAACAACGGCAAGCCTGCCGTACCCCCCAAGCGCAATCTGCTGAACGACCGCCGCATCCGGCTCCTGCTTTCTTTGCTGGGTGCGGTCATCGCGTGGATGGCTGTCACCATCGTCGTGCAGCCCGGCACCACCACCACCATCTATAATGTTCCGGTGGACTTCAGCTATGATTCGGCTGCCTACACTTCCCGGGGCCTGAGCATCGTCAATGCGGAGGAAAAAACGGTCAACCTGAAGCTTTCCGGCGACGGCTACACCATCGGCAGCCTGTCGGCCAACGACTTTGTCGTCTACCCCGACTGGTCCAGCGTCCGCGACAGCGGCGAAAAGAGCCTGCGCCTTCAGGTGCGGAGCCAGAGCACCCTGCTCACCGGGGTGTCCGTCTCCATCGACGGCGACAACACCGTGGACGTGGTGTTCGATGTGGTGGAAGAAAAGACCCTGCCCATCCAGGTGACGACGAATTACCTGAAGATAGCAGACGGCTATATCCTCTACGGCACCGACATCTCGAAGGAGACGGTGACGCTCTCCGGACCCAGCACCGAGCTGAGCAAGGTGGAGACCTGCACCGCCGAGGTGACCTACAGCGGCGAGCTGACCAGTCCCGTCACTCTGGACACCGGCCTGCGTTTTTACACCCGCAGCGGCGGAGAGGTGAAATTTGAGTATACTACTCTGGAAACGGACAGCGTCGAGGTCACGCTGCAGGTGTATAAGCTGGCCACCCTGCCGGTGGAAGTCAGCTTTATCAACGCGCCCCGCGACTTTGATCCCTCGGTGCTGGTCTACTCCCTGAGCAAAAAGACCCTCAATGTGGCCGGCCCGGAGTCCCAGATCGACCGTCTGTCCACCCTGTCGGTGGGTACCATCGACCTTTCCACCTTTGCACTGGATAAGGTGTACGAAATGCCCATCGAGCTGCCCAGCGGCATCCGCCTGCTGGACAACATCTCCAGCATCACGGTCAGCTTCGACAGCTCCCGTCTGGAGACCAAGACCATGAACCTGCCCGCCAGCTGTGTGCGGGTCATCAACCTGCCCTCCACCTACACCCTGACCGTGGAGACGGAGCGGCTGATGAACGTCACCCTCTGCGGCCCGGCCGGTTCTCTGGAAGCACTGAATCCGGAACAGGTGGTCATTGAGATCGACGCCGACGACTTCTATGTCGCCATCGGCCAGCAGAACATCGCCTGCCGCCTCTATGTGCCGGCCAACGACAAAATTTTTGCGCTGGGCAGCTATGTGGTGCAGTGCAAGATAGAAAGTAACTGAGTATATGATCCTGATCCATGATATTCGCCTGCCCCTCTCTGCCGGGGAGCCGCAGGCCTACGAAAAAGCCCTCCGCCTCGCCCGCATCCCCCGGGGAAAGGTGAGCCATCTGGGCATCGCCCGGCTCTCGGTGGACGCCCGCCACGGCCAGCCCAAGCTGGTGTACACCGTGGCCGTGACCCTGAAAGAGGAGAGGGAAGAGGCCGCCTGTGCGGGTGCTTCCCGCAGCGTCACCGTCCGGGGCAAGACCGATCTCTCGGTGCAGAACGGCACTCTGCCGCTGACGCACCGGCCTGTGGTCTGCGGCCTCGGCCCGGCGGGCCTCTTTGCGGCGCTGCTGCTGGCCCGTCAGGGCTACCGGCCCATCGTGCTGGAACGCGGCCCGGCGCTGGACGAGCGCGTCAAGGCTGTGGAGCATTTCTCCGCCACCGGTGAGCTGGACGAGAACGCCAACATCCAGTTCGGCGAGGGCGGCGCCGGCACCTTCTCGGACGGCAAGCTCACCACCCGCATCGGCGACGAGCTCTGCGGCTTCGTGACCGAAGTGTTCCTCGAGCACGGCGCGCCGAAGGAGATCGCCTGGCAGCAGAAGCCCCATGTCGGCACCGACCTGCTGCGGGGCGTCATCACTTCGATCCGAAAAGAGATCGAGTCGCTGGGCGGCGAGGTCCACTTCAACACGGCCCTCACCGGCTTCGAGCGGCGGGACGGCCAGCTCGTCGGCATCCAGACCACGGACGGTGCGTTCCCCTGTGAGGCGCTGGTGTTCGCGGTGGGCCACTCGGCCCGCGACACCTTCGGGATGCTGATGGACAGCGGCCTCGTGCTGGAGTGCAAGCCCTTCAGCGTCGGCTTCCGGGCAGAGCATCTCCAATCGGAGATCGAAAAGAGCCTCTACCACGAGGCGGCGGGCCATCCGGCCCTGCCGCGCGGCGAATATCAGCTTTCGCAGCACGTTGAAAAACGGTGCGTTTATACGTTCTGTATGTGTCCGGGCGGCCAGGTGGTGGCTTCGGCCAGCGAAAAGGGCCGCGTCGTGACCAACGGCATGAGCTACCACGCCCGCAGCGGCAGGAATGCCAACGCGGCCGTGGTGGTCAGCGTGGGCGGTGAAGACTTCGGCAATGACCCCCGGAAGGCCATCGCCTTCCAGCGGGAGCTGGAAGCCCGGGCCTATGCGGCAGGCCGTCCCGGCGGGGAGTATGCTGCCCCGGCGGAGAACATCCAGAGCTTTTTGGAGGGCAGGGGCCGGCTGAACATTGGCCGCGTCCAGCCCACCTATGACCGGGGCGTCGTCGCTGCGGACCTCGGCGCACTGCTGCCGACCGAACTGGCCGACACTCTGCGGGCCGGTCTGCGGGCTTACGAGCGGAAAATTGCGGGTTACACCGCCCTCGAGGCCATTCTGACCGGCCTCGAGACCCGTACCAGCAGCCCGGTGCGGCTGAAACGGGAAGAAAATTTTGAATGCGCCCAGCTGGCAGGATTGTATCCCTGCGGCGAGGGTGCCGGATATGCGGGCGGCATCATGAGTGCCGCCGTAGATGGCCTGCGGGTGGCCCGCGCCATCATCAGCCGGTACAGCCCGGCAGAAGGGTGAGAAGTTGAATGACTGATCGTGAAGACGATTTTAACCGCACGGCGAAGGACAGCGAAGGTCGTAAGGTGCAGCAGGAGCTGGAACGCCAGCTCCGCGAGCTGGGCGACACCATGTCCGACTCCTTCCGCCACGGCTTTGAGGGCCGGGGCGAGGAGATCGGCGACCGTGTGTGGGATGTGGGCCGCGCCGCGGTGAACGCCGCCGGTTACGGCATCTCGGAGGCAGGCCGGGCCTTTCAGGCCGGGAAGCAGAAGTATCAGAAGCGGGCCGAGGAGGCCCGGAACGCAGCCCCGAGCGGGGAGAACGCCGGCGGGATGGCCGACTGGGCGCGCAATTTCTTTGCGAAGAAGCCGGAACCGACGGCTATCGAGAATATTCGCACCAGCGCCAAAAAACGCCACAGCGCAGGCGTCGCCATGCTGGCGACCGGCATCACCTTCGCCGTTATCTTCGGCATCACGGCCATCGCCTGCTTCGGTACGGCGGGGGCGTTCACGTCCGGCGGCGTGATGGTGGCGGCTGATATGACGTTCCTCAGTGCCATCGGCGATCTCGCACTGGGTGCTATCGCGGTGACGGGGTGGTGCTCTGCCGCTGTGACCGCTGTGTTCGGCTGGCTGACCGCAGCGGGTGCGTCCCGTATGAAGGCCGCCAAGACCCTGGAGCTCTACGCCGATACCGCCGAGGGCTTCGACTGGCACAAGGGCCTGTCCCTCTCCATGCTGGCCGACCTGACGCATAAAAAGAAGACCAAGGCTCTCAAGATGCTGCGGAAATTCATCCACAAGGGCTGGCTCAGTGCCTGGCTGGACGAGAAAAACGACAAGCTCTACCTGACGGCAGAGGACTACCGCGCCGCACAGGAAAATCAGCCCCAGCCCGAACCGGAAAAAGCGCCGGAACAGGCCGGAGAAGTCCCCCTGAACCTCGAGACGACCCGCCGCTTTGCGCAGGTGCTCGAGAAGGAGCAGGAGCTCATGGAGGATGAGCGGGCTGTGGAGGAGCTGCAGCATATGCAGAAGACCACCGAGTCCATCTGTGCCTGGCTGGAAGCCCACCCCGAGAGCCTGCCCAAGGCCCGCCGCTTTGCGGAATACTATATCCCCACCACCCTCAAGCTCCTGCACACCTACAACGACGTGCAGAGCCAGCAGGGCGGGAACGCGGAGGCCATCCGCCGGGATATTGCGGGCATCCTGCACACCCTGAATCAGGCTTATGATAACCTCTACGATAAGCTTTTGTCGGACGTGGCGCTGGACGTTTCCAGCGAGATCGCTGCGCTGCAGGGGATGCTGGCGAACGATGGTCTGGCCGGGGAGGGATTGCGATGACCTACCGGGCCTGGAACACCAAGACCGTTGACCGCGCCGCCCTGAAAGAGCTGACAGCGGCCATCGCCCAGCAGAACACCGAAGAGCTGGAATACCAGAACATGGACGAAGAGTGGAGCGAGGAAAAGTACCGCTCTGTCCTCGCGGCTCAGCAGAAAGAAGCCGGCCTGCTGGCCGGCATCCTCGCTGCCCGGGGCATCACCGACCCCGCCGAGGCGCTGACCCTTCTGGCGGGCGAAGAAGAGCTGAGCGACCCCATGCTCCTGACCGATATGGACAAAGCCTGTGAGCGCATCCTGCGGGCCATCGACGAGGGGGAGACGATCGTCGTCTTCGGCGACTACGACGTGGACGGTGTGACCGCCACGGCCCTGCTCTATCAGCACCTGAAAGGGATGGGGGCCGCCGTCAAGTGTATGCTGCCCAGCCGGGAGGGCGACGGCTACGGCCTCTCGAAGAACGCCATCCAGTCGATCTACGATAAGGGCTGCCGCCTCATCGTCACGGTGGACAACGGCATCTCTGCTGTAGAGGAAGCCGCATTCGCGGCCAGCCTCGGCATCGACCTCATCATCACAGACCACCATCTGCCCCACGACACCCTGCCCCAGGCAGTGGCCATCGTGGACCCCCGCCGTGCCGACGACCACAGCCCCTTCAAGGGCCTGTGCGGCGCGGGCGTGGCCTTCAAGCTCTGCGCCGCGCTGGATGGCTGCCCGCCGGAAGAGATGCTGGAATACTGCGGCGACCTCGCCGCTGTTGGCACCGTGGCCGACGTCATGCCCCTGACAGGGGAGAACCGCACCATCGTCAAAGCCGGTCTGCGCCAGCTGCAAAATACGGACAGACCCGGCTTCTGCGCCCTTTTGGAAGAAGTGGGCCTTGCAGGCAAGCCGGTGACGGCAGAGAACATCAGCTACGCCATCGCGCCCCGCATCAATGCGGCGGGCCGGATGGACAGCGCTGTCACCGCTTTGCAGCTGGTGCTCTGTGAAGACGAAGACCGGGCGGTCGAACTGGCTCATAAGCTGAGTGACATCAACATCCAGCGGCAGGAGACGGAGATGGAGATCGTCAAAGCCGCGCAGGAACTGCTGGACGCTGAACCGGAACGCCTCGAAGACCGGGTCATCCTGCTCTGGGGCAGAGACTGGCACCCCGGCGTCATCGGCATCGTGGCCTCCCGCCTTGTGGAAAAGACCGGACGCCCGGTCATCGTGGTGTCGGTGGATGAGCACGGCGAGGGCAAGGGCAGCGGCCGCAGCGTGCAGGGCTTCAACCTGCACGAGTGCATCGCCTCCTGCGCCGACATCCTGCTCCGCTTCGGCGGCCACGCCATGGCAGCGGGCCTCTCGGTGCGGGAAGAGGATCTGCAGACGCTCCGCCAGCGGCTCAACGACTGGGCGGCCCGGGAGTGTCCCGTGCTGCGCCCCCCGCCGCTGGAGTGTGATCTGTCCGTCCACCTCGACCGCCTGACGGTGGAGAGCGTCCGCCGCCTCGACCAGCTGGCACCCTACGGTGCCGACAACCCCAGCCCGGTCTTCGTGCTGGAAAGGGCTGTCGTGGAGGGCGTCTACGCCGTCTCGGAGGGCAAGCACTGCCGCCTGCGTCTGCGGCAGGGCAGTTCCAGCATCTATGCCGTCTGGTTCGGGATGCACCCGGAACAGGTGCCTTACTCGACGGGCGACGTCGTGGACGCAGCCATCAGCCTTTCGGTCTACGATTCGCCCCGGGGCGCACAGCTGTCGGGCCGCATCATCGAGCTGCACCCGGCGGGCCTCGGCAACACAGCTGCAGAGCAGGCCGCGCTGGTGCAGGCGCTGCGCCGGGGTACGCCCCTGACGCCGGAGCAGAAGGAGAGCATCGCCCCGGAGCGCAGCCATATCATCACCGTTTATCGGGAGCTGCAGGCGCGGCGCTGGCACGCCGAAGACCTGCAGCCCCTGTTTGCAAAACTCGGCGAGGAGAACACCGGCCGGACGCTGGTGGCCATCTCCGCGCTGGAACAGGTCGGCCTCATCACAGCGGCTGACCGGGGCGGGGCAAAGTTCTGGGAACTCGTGCCTGCCACCGGCAAGAAGAACCTTGCCGATGCGCCCATCCTGAAATGTCTGGAGGAACGATAAAGATGCCTGAGGGAAAGAAACCTGTCGTCCCCGCGCCCGCAGCATCGGCTGCGGCGAAAGAGGACAGCTATTCTGCAAAGACCCATCTCCATCAGCCTGTGCCGGTGACGGAGATGGCTACCGTGGCCGCAACGGCCCTGCCGGCCAACGCCCCTGAGGGGACCCTTCCCTCGGAGGTGCGGCCCGAGATCGTGACCTGGGAGAAGCTGGTGGAGGCCATCAAAGCCAGCGGCAAGGCCTACAATATGGCCATGATCGAAAAAGCCTACAATATGGCCAACGACGCCCACAAGGGGGTCTGCCGCCGCAGCGGTGAGCCCTATATCT
>OGLW01000967.1_pt1 | contig 10464 bp, 8 predicted proteins | sample 1572961 | NCBI WGS metagenome assembly OGLW01 (sample SAMEA2581880, study PRJEB24529) | metagenome | biome: Human gut stool | place: China | collected 2011
ACCCGGGCAGCTGGCGGAAACCTCTAACAGATTGGCTGTGATCTCACGGCCAAATACTGTATAGATCAGATCTTTCAGGTTATTATTTCCGGACGTATACAGCTTGTTCTGGTTGTTCTGGATAAAACGGATGGAGATATCCGGATGGGATAAGGCAATCTTTTCCACAACCGATGCCACATGAGTTCCTTCTGTAACAGGTGTCTTTAAAAACTTCTTTCTGGCAGGTGTATTAAAAAACAGATTTCTTGCAATGATGGTCGTTCCTTCCGGAGCTCCGATCTCTTCCAGGCTCTTTTCTCTTCCACCTTCGATCTGATATCTGGTACCTGTAAGGGTCTGGGCTGTTTTTGAGATCAGTTCCACCTGGGATACAGCTGCAATACTTGCAAGAGCCTCTCCGCGAAAGCCTAAAGATCCAATGGTCATCAGGTCATCTACTGTATGGATCTTGCTGGTTGCATGCCTTAAAAACGCAGTGGCAACCTGATCTTTTGGAATACCACAGCCATTGTCTGTAATACGGATCAGGCTGCACCCGCCGTCACGGATCTCCACGGTTACAGCTGTTGCCTGGGCATCAATGGCATTTTCCAGAAGCTCTTTTACAACAGAAGCCGGGCGTTCGATCACTTCCCCGGCAGCGATCTTGTTGATCGTAGTCTCATCTAAAACAGAGATGGTAGGCATGATTTCCATCCTTTCTGTGGAATATTTTCCCTGGATCTTTCCATTACAGATCTTTCTGCTACAGATCCATCAGACCATCCAGTATATGTACGGTCATTTCACCAGCTTCTATATCCACATTTAAAATACAGTCTTTGATCGCAGGTAAAAGAAGCTCCTTGCCATTTGGCAGAGCCACTACATATACGTCATTGGCGCCTGTTTCCAGTACATCTTTTACAGTTCCTACTTCTGCTCCTGTATCATCCTTTACCAGAAGGCCGATCAGGTCTGTGATAAAGTACTCATCCGGCTGTAAGGTAACAGCCTGTTCTCTGGTGATCAGAAGATCTTTCTGACGCCAGGTCTCTACGTCATTGATATTGTCATATCCTTTAAATTTCAGGATGACCATATTTTTGAAGAATTTTACCTGTTCGATCTCTAACGTAGTCTGTCCCTTTCCTGTGTCCAGGATCACTGTCTTCAGCTTTTTAAAGCGCTTTGCATCGTCCGTGGTAGGAAAAACCTTTACTTCGCCTCTTACACCGTGGGTAGAGGTGATCACACCTACACGCAGCATGTTTTCCATAAATAAAATTCCTTTCTATGAACATATGAAAACTATGAAAAAAAGGCTGCCGCAAAATAGCTAAGCCTATTCTGCGACAACCCTCCTCTTTTTACTGAATTTCTACGATTACTTTCTTATCTTCCTTAGAGGCAGCGGCCTTGACTACGGAACGGATTGCTTTTGCGATCCTGCCTTGCTTGCCAATGACCTTGCCCATATCGGCAGGAGCTACCTTAAGTTCGATCAGTGTGTCGTCACCCTTTAGTGATTCACTGACTACTACCTCTTCAGGGTTATCGACTAATGCTTTCGCAATCACTTCGACTAATTCCTTCATCTCTCCACCTCTTTTGATTAAAGATTACTGGATGCCAGCGATCTTTAACAGCTTTCCTACAGTTTCGGTTGGCTGAGCGCCGTTAGCTAACCACTTCTTGGTAGCTTCTTCGTCAAACTTGATTACGCTAGGATCCTTGGTGGAATCATAGTATCCAACTTCTTCGATAAATCTTCCGTCTCTTGGGGATCTGGAATCTGAAACTACGATTCTATAAAAAGGAGCCTTCTTCTGTCCCATTCTTCTTAATCTCATCTTTACTGCCATTGTTACATACCTCCGTAAAATAATCTTTTCTATTTGTTTTCGTTTTTTATATTAGACATACAGGAGCACCTGTCTGACTATCAATGTTTGCCAGAAGCTTAAAATGGAAGCTTCATCTTGCCGCCCATAAGGCCGCCTAAACCGCCCAGGCCTTTCATGCCTTTGCGCTTGCCGCCGCCCATAAGGCCCGGCATCTGTTTCATCATTTTCTTCATCTGGTCAAACTGTTTTACCAGACGGTTTACTTCGCCTTTTGCAATACGCTGCTTGCGGGAAGGATTCATAAGTCCCGGATTGGCCCGCTCTTCTTTTGTCATGGAAAGGATAATAGACTCTACACGGTGCATGGAGCGCTCGCCTTCATCCATATCTACACCAGCTAACTGGCTTCCCACACCAGGCATCATGGAAAGGATACTTCCCATACCACCCATTTTCTTGATCTGCTGCATCTGGGAAAGGAAATCGTTGTAATCGAATTCCGCCTTGCGCAGCTTCTGGGATAACTCTTTGGCCTGTTCTTCATCTACCTGGGCAGCAGCCTTCTCGATCAGAGACTGGATATCGCCCATTCCAAGAATTCTTGAAGCCATGCGGTCCGGATAAAACTGCTCCAGATCAGAGAGCTTCTCACCCATACCAATGTATAAAATAGGTTTTCCGGTGACTGAACGAATGGAGAGGGCTGCACCGCCTCGGGTATCGCCATCTAACTTCGTAAGAATAACACCGTCAATACCGATCTTATCGTTAAATGTTCCGGAAACATTGACTGCATCCTGACCAGTCATGGCATCAACTACCAGAATGGTCTGATATACATTTACCGTTTCCTTGATCTGCTCCAGCTCTTCCATCATGCCTTCGTCAATATGAAGACGACCGGCTGTATCCAGGATCACTACATTGAAGCCATTTTTAGAAGCATGTTCTACAGCGGCTTTTGCAATGTCCACCGGGCTGATCTTATCGCCCATGGAAAATACAGGAACATCTACCTTTTCACCATTGATCTGCAGCTGTTTGATCGCAGCCGGACGATATACGTCACAGGCAACTAAAAGAGGCTTCTTTCCTTTTGCTTTTAACTTAGCAGCGATCTTTGCTGTAGTTGTGGTTTTACCGGCGCCCTGAAGACCTGCCATCATAATGACTGTGATCTCATTTCCCGGTTTTAAGGCTATTTCTGTGGTTTCAGAGCCCATCAGCTTTACCAGTTCTTCGGTTACGATCTTGATAACCGTCTGTCCTGGTGTCAGGCTTCCGAATACCTCTTCCCCTACGGCTCTTTCCTGAATGGAACTGATGAACTGCTTCACTACTTTGAAGCTTACATCTGCTTCCAGGAGTGCCATTTTAACTTCCTTTAAGGCAGCTTTTACATCTGCTTCAGAAAGTCGGCCTTTGCCCCGCAGGTTTTTGAAAATATTCTGCAATTTGTCGGATAAGCTTTCAAAAGCCATTCATAACCTCCTAAAGTGTGGCTGTAATCTCACCGGATAATTTCCGGATCTGGTCGATCAGAGCCATATCTCTGGTTTTTGCACAGGTATCTGCCAGATCATCTAACTCCCGGATCATCTCCCGGATCTTCATGAACTTGGCTACCAGCTGCAGTTTTGTTTCATATTCTTCCAGTATCTTGTCGCACCGCTTTTTCAGATCGTGAACGCTCTGACGGCTGATCCCCTGCTCCTTTGCGATCTCGCTGGGAGAAAGATCATTTAACACCATGTCTTCATAGATACGGCGCTGATGTTCCGTCAGCAGTTCACCATAGAAATCGTACAACAGACCCTGTTCAACGATCTTTTCCATTTCAACCACCTGTGCTATCATACACGATGGCAGAAAGAATGTCAAGTATTTTTACTTGACGTTTTTATAAATATTAATGATCTCTTTTATATCTTCTCTGTCAAGGACCAGATTTTCAGCCAGAGGGTTGATAACGATGTTATCACCACCGGTTGCGCGGATGGCATCAGCCATGGAAAATACAACACAGCCCCAGTCATTGCGCTTATAAGCTTTTTCAAATTCCATCCAGTCAGTAAACAGCGGAAGGAAGGCTTTTTTCTGCTTGTTTGTAATTCTTGGAAGGATCAGTCCCTGTCCCTGCTCTGCACTTAAGCTGTTCTGTCCAACATTTAAGTCACCGTTGTATTTAACAGGAACCAGTAATTTGCTCTTTACCAGTTCATTTAATACAGCGTTCTTCTTTGCAGCGATCTTCTCCTCCCGTTCCGGATAAGATACAGGCCATCTTACTTCTCCTAACAGGTCTGCCATTTCAAAGCGCAGAGCCGGATTGGATACAGGAACCGGAAGCTCTGCTCCTTTTTCCTCAGATGGATCCTCTAAGAAGTCAGAACGGTTCATCAACAGCTGATAGGAGCCGTTATTAATAAGAAGTTTTTCCATTCCAAGGTAGTAAAGCCATGCAAACAGGCTGATCCGTCCTGGAAGTCCGGAATTCTTCTTTGGAACTTCTTTTAAGATCAGGGACTTGTGGTACTGGTTCTCATAGAAATGAAGGGCATGCTTTGCCAGGATCTCCTCAGAGTAAACATCAACGGTTCCTTCAATGATATAAGGAAGTCCGGTACTCTTATCTAAGAGAATATAAAGAGAAGAAGACATCTTTAACTTCTCAACAACCGCATCATAAAGCAGCTGTCCCTTTTCATTGTAGTCCGGCATTTCTGCCTGCTCATTCATCTGCTGTAAACGGCAGATCATGAAGATGCATTCTTTTACAGAAAGCGGAACCAATAATGCCTCGGAAAGAGTTCCTTCTCCTGCAACCAGGGCAGAAAGCTCATCCTCTCTCTTTTTTGGCAGAAGGGCAGCCAGGTTTTCATCTCTCTCTCCTGCTTTTTTTACAGCTTCCAGGTCATTTTCATTTTCCTCTGGTACGCCCTGAAGATCCTCCATGGTAAGGCCGGAGATCCTGTTAAAATCGATCACCTTTGGTGCAGGTGTTGCCTTAAAAGCAGGCTCTTCTGTCTCACTGACAACCTCTAACAGCTCATCTGTAACAGGTACTAACACAGCTCCCTTCGGAACGTCCTCTTTTACAGCACCGTCTAATTTAAAGCCGTAATGAGGGCCATAGGTTCCCTTCATATCAGCAGAAGCCATTTTCATTAACTGGGTTCCCTGTTCGATTCCCTTGATCACGCAGTGGAAAGCAGGCTTTCCTTCGCTGTCCAAGCAGATGGCTGCAGTACCGGGAGTCACCTTTCCTTCTGTCATCTTACCTGTGACAACTACACTTTTTCCTTCTTTTAATGCATAAACTTCGTCTACAGCAAATGAAAATCCATCTGCCTGTGTTTTTTTATTTGAAAATAATCCCATTGTTTCCTCCTAAAATCGGGCATGATATGAAGATTATACAACAGCCCGGCTTAAATGAAAAGCCTTTTATACCAGGAAAGAAGCTGCAATGGCCTTGATGCCTTCCGGATTTTTTGCAAACCATGTGTCAAAATCCATTCCGCTGTCGCTTACAGCATGTCCTAAGGCACATAAGAAATCCGGGATCTGCTCTTCCAATAAAGTTCCCACTTCTTCTCCCATGCGCTCCTGGCCCTGGATATCGCTGCCGTTGATATAAAGGTTAAAAGCAGGTTTTAATACTTTATCAATGGTCTTTGCACCGCCTCTGAAGCCGATCACACCGATCTGGTGGGTACCGCAGGAAGACGGGCAGCCGGAAATATGGATCTTTGGCAGGATACCGTCAGCAAACTGCTCGTTTCTTTCCATTCCTACTAATTTCTGTAAAAGTCCCTGGGAGTCACGGATACCCTGCTGGCATACATGGGCACCGATACAGGCTACTGACTCCTCAAAAATTGTCTTCGCACTGTCTTCTGTTACATGTAAAACAGCTTCTAAGTCTTCTTCCCGGCAGTTGATCACATAGAAGGACTCATCCGGACAGAGACGAAGTTCTGCACCTGGGATCTCACAGATAGCCTTGTATAAGTTTACAAATAAAGATGGATCTGGTGTTCCGCCTACCGGATGGCAGTGTACACTGTAAAGCCCTGGCTGTTTCTGGGTATATACCCGGTTTCTTCCAGAATTTGTAAATACAGCCGTTGAAGCATCACAGCCAGCCTCTGCCTCACAGCCCATTTCAGCCTCAGGAAGCGTTAAAGTCAGGTCCTTTCCTATTTCCCGCACTTCTTTTAACTTCTCTAAAAATGCCTCTTTATATTTTTCAGCCCCACCTAAAGTCTGCTGCATATACCGGCTTCTTGCCTTTGCACGGTTCTCATAATTGCCGTAGGCTAAAAACATCTGGTGCATAGCTTCAATGTAATAAAGGATCTGGTCCTTTTCCACTTTTTCAGCTACCTTTACACCAAAAGCCGGGTTGTTTCCAAGACCACCTGCACTGTAAACATCAAAAGTACCGTCTTCTCTTGCAGCAAAGCCCAGATCACGGAAGGTTGCGTGGGTTAGGTTAGCAGGCGTATTAGAAAAACCTACTTTTAACTTTCTTGGAAGCTTCGGTCCTTTAATATACGTCATCAGATAATCGGCTGCAGCCAAAGCCCATGGAAGCACATTAAAATATTCCCCTTTTTCAATGCCTGACAACGGAGAAACCGTCACATTTCTCGGGAAATCTCCGCCACCGCCTCTGGTAACAATGCCGCATTTTAAAGCTTCCACAGCAAGAGTCTTTACAGTCGCCTCATCCAGATCATGAAACTGTAAGGTCTGGCAGGTCGTTAAATGCACTCTCTTAATATGATAGGTTTCAATGGCATCTGCAATAAACTTAAGCTTTGCCAGGTCCATTACACCGCCGGACATACGAAGACGCAGCATACTTGCATTTCCGCCACGCTGCGCATAGCTTCCAAAACCGCCGGAAATCCCCTTGTAGGTTTTGGCATCCATTTCCCCTTTGTAAAACTTTTCTGTAGCCTCGTCAAATTCTTTGTAGTCCTCTTTCCAGTCTTCTGGCTGGATCTTCATCTGTTCCATAAGTATCTCTCCTTTTATGCCTCTTCATCCATTTCTGACGCCAGATCTTTCATGCGGTCCTTTTCAAACGCCTGGATGGAAATAGATTTTTTACTTGGATTTGCAAATACAAAGGTTTTATCTACATTCTCCACATAATTCTGGATCTTGTCATTGGTAGCACTGATAATGGCCTGAAAGCCCAGTCCACGGATCAGTTCAATACAGCTTGCCACCTTTTCCGCATCCATCTTGGAAAATGCCTCGTCTAAAATAACCAGGCGGATGGACGGCCTCTGCCTTACAGCTGATGACAGGTTAATATGATAGGCCTGTGCAAAACTTGCAAGAAGCGCCACATATAATGGGTTCTGTCCCTCGCCGCCGGAATTTTTGCGGATCATACGGCTTAAGCCGATCCGGATCACCTCATCCTCATTTTTGATCAGCTGCTGCATGTCAAAAGAAAGATAGGTGCGGTAGTCTGCATATTTTTCCATATTTTTCCGTGCTTCTTCTAACTGGGCTGCTGTAGCATTTTCCGGCGGGATGAAAATGCTGATCAGTTCGTTGATCAGATCCCCATACCGGTTTTCATGTTCCATGGAAAAAAGGTCCATCTGGTTTTCCACCCCGGTCTTTAAACTGGCGGGATTGATCTCCAATGACTCATCCATGAACATATCATAAAACCGTCCGTCAGCCCCTTTGCACCGGCCGATCACAAACTGGTATTTATCTTTTCCAAAGTCCAGACGGCTGATGATCCGGTTTAACTCATCCTTGCGCAAAAGAGCGTCCTTGATAGCACTGCGGATCTTGTACATAAAATCGTCCTTAAAATGCTCCACAGCCGCTTTTGCCTGCTTTCCAGCCTGTTCCCTGTAAACTTCCAGGTCATCACAGGAAAGACGGTTTAAGATCTTGTCATACGCTGCATTGTCATTGCTGCTTACAGGAACATTCCTTCCCGGATACCGGCGGATGTATTCACTTCTAAGGCCCATTACATGTTCCTTCGCCTGAACTGCCTTCTGCTCTAAGATCTGGCACTTGGACGCATAAGCCTCTTTTTCCTGGTCAAAGCGTGGATGATCCTTATCTGCCAGATAAGCATTCAGTTCCCGTTCATGTTCCTCGTTTACAGGTACTTCCTTCCCCTGACCTGCAGCCTCTGTTTCCAGCTTTAAGATAGTCTGGGAGAAACGTTCCAGTTCATTTTTCTTGTTTAGGATCTGCTCCTGTAACAGATCTCTCTCCCGTTTCTTTCCGTCACTCAGTTCTAAAACAGCCTGACGGTCGGCTTCTAACTGCTTTACATCCTTCTGGCGAAGCTTTTCCAGCCGTTCAGACAGTTTTTGCTTTTCCTTTAACTGTTCTTTGCGGGTGTCTATATCCTTTAACCACTGGAAATACTCCTCTGTATCCTCTTTTAAGGTTTCCAAAGCAAGGATCCGCTTGCAGTCCTTTAACGTTTCCTCTAACGGATTTCTCTTTTCTGAAACCTCCTCCAGTTCCTTTTCAAGAAGACGGACCCTCTTGCGCATACTGTCTTTTCCAATATAGGCAAGACGGGTATAATTTTCCGGATTGATATACTGGAGACGGAAAGTATGATATAAAAGACAGTCCGGGGTAATACCAATGGCATTGGCCTGTAATTCCTCAATGGTATTACATTTGATCACCTTGCCAAGAAGCAGGTTCATATAAGGCTTTAAATAAGTCTCCCGTACACTTACTTCCTCTGCCAGGGATCCCTTTAAGGCATCATTGTCATATCCGGCTGCTTTCTCCGTATCCAGCACAGCGATATTCCAGAATTTCTTCTTATCCAGTTCCCTGTAAATAGAAAGGGCTGTTTTCGCGTATTTGGGAGCAACCACCAGGTTTAACTTATTTCCCCCAAGATAACCTTCAATGGCATTGCGCCACTGGTCGTTTTTCACTTCCAGAAGGTCTGCCAGGATATACACATCTACGCCTTTGCCTGTTTCCTCTAAAAGACGTCTTTGCAGATAAGACCTTGCCTCTTCCAGATAAGAAGGATAGGCTTTATTACCTGCCTTTAACTGTTCCAGTTCCAATTTTTTCAGCTTCTCAGACTTCTTTAATTCATTGATCTGGCTTACTGTCTCCTGACGCAGTTTTTCCGTATCAGCAGCCATGGATGCCAGGGAAGCTTTTAAACGTTCCAAAACCGGTCTGGTAATCGTCCGTGTTTCAAATTCTTCCAGATCCCATAATGTCTGATTAGAAACGATCTCTTCCTCTTCCCACTTCTTTAAAGCCAGCAGCGTCTTCTGCCACTTGGCTTCACTGTGGCCTAACTGCTCGCAAAGGGCATTTAAAGAGGTAAGCTGCTGCTTTAATTCCTCATATCCGGTAGAAGCGATCCTTTTAAGAAGTTCATCACTATTTGCAGTCAGCTCCCCGATCTGCTGTTCCACTGACTTTTTGGCCTCATCTAACTGGAGCAGATCTTCTTTGCCGTGTTCTGTCTTTTCGTGGAGCATACGGATCTTGGACCTGGTATCCAGAAGATCCAGTTTCTTTACAAACCAGTGATATTTCTCTAACTTGTCATGGATCAGGCGATATTCCCCATATGCATCATGGATCGCAGTCAGCTTATCGATCTCCTGGCAGGTATCATCGATCTTTCGCTGCATCCGTCCATACTGCATAACACTTTCCTGCATGTCCTCAATATGGATGTTCTGTTCCGTACAGATATATTCCTTTACAAAATCTTCCAGGCGGATGTTCATACGGAAAGGAATGGCCCGCTTAAAAAGCAATGGGAACTTTTCGCTGTCAAGACCTCCTAAATAGCTGTCATAAAGGATCCTGCGAAATCTCTCATTATGGGAAGTGGAAAAATAATCTTCCTTGCTGTAATGTTCCCTTAAATACTGTTCTACTTCGCTGATGGACATAGGCCTTGAAGGTGTCCTGTATTCATTTTCCCATAAAGGACCTTTGTGCCAGAAGAAACGTCTGGAAACTTCATTGGAAGCTGTGTTTACATCAAAGACAACACCGATACACTGATATTCTTCTGTGCAGGTCTGCTGCATTTCCAGTACAATGGTAGAACTGAAATTCTGGTTGCGCAGATAGGAAAATTCATTATTTTCCCCGATATTTACCATACCGCGCAGATATTCGATCAGGCTACGGTCCGAGTCATCAGCAGCAGCCTTGTTAAAGAAGCCGCGGCCGTCTGTATTGGCATAAAGGACCAGCTGCAATGCGTCAATAACCGTAGACTTTCCGCTTCCTGAGTGACCGGTAAAGAAATTGATCTCCTTATTCAGGGAAAGGATCTTTCTGGAAATATAATGCCAGTTGTTTAAACAGATCCTGGTAAATGCTAGAAAAGGAGCATTATTCTTCTGTTCCATCTTCGTTTCCTCCTTCCTCTGCCAGATCAGGCTCTATACGCTCTGTATCCCCATTATCAAAATCCTCTAAAAGGGCCCGTACATCATCCCCTAAAAGGACTACATTAATACAGGGATAAATCATAAAAGGACTGGAGCTGTTCAGATCATCTAACAGTTCCAAAGGCTCTATGATCTGATATTTTCTTAACAATGCTATGGTGCGCCGGATATCCGTAGGT
>OGLW01000989.1_pt1 | contig 10159 bp, 8 predicted proteins | sample 1572961 | NCBI WGS metagenome assembly OGLW01 (sample SAMEA2581880, study PRJEB24529) | metagenome | biome: Human gut stool | place: China | collected 2011
GCAGAAGGATACTTAACACTTGGCTGGTACCTCTCAGAAGACGGAAAGTGGTACTATTGTGCTCCAGACGGAACATTGGGCACACCGATCGGAGCTATGTATACCGGATGGCTTAAGGATGGAGCAGATGGTTACTGGTATTATCTGGATCCAAACACAGGAGAGATGTTAACAGGCTGGAGAGAGATCAAGGGACAGTGGTACTATCTCAACCCGGAAACTCTTGGTGACAGTGGCTGGATGCAGGATTCTTCAACAAAGCAGTGGAATTATAATGTGAAAGCCGTTATGCCAAAAGGCGCACTGTATGTCAACACACAGACACCAGATGGTTATTTCGTAGATGAAAATGGTGTTCGCAGATAATTTCTAAATTAAAAGGCAATGCAGAGTCAGATGTTTTTCCGGTTCTGCATTGCCTTTTTTAATTTTACGAGTAATTTGCCTTTGGGCGCTGATTTTAGGGGGTGATCCCCTGATTTTCTCTTAATTTAACCGCATTACGGGCGCTGCGTCGACGCTCGTCTTCAAGAGCAGCATAATGCTTTTTAGTGGTATTAACATCGGAATGGCCAAGAACATCTGCTACCAGATATATATCACCGGTTTCCCGGTAAAGGTTAGTACCATAGGTGCTGCGAAGCTTATGCGGAGTGATCTTTTTTAACGGCGTAACGATCTTTGCATATTTCTTAACTAAATTCTCCACGCTGCGCACATTCATACGTTTTTTCTGGAGAGAGAGGAAGAGAGCATTTTCACTGCCCTCTTCGGGGATAATGTCATTTCGTTCATCCAGATAGTCCTGTAGCGCCGTTTCTACTTCCGTACCAAAGTAAACAGTAACTTCTTTCCCGCCTTTCCGGTGAATATGGATCCCACCATTTTTGAAATCAATGTCATTTATGTCTAATCCTACACATTCAGAAACACGGATGCCGGTTCCGAGAAGCAATGTGAGAAGAGCGAGATCGCGCAGTTTAGTCCGGTTGTGAAACGCTTTCTGCTTATCAGTCAGACCATCCCCTTGTTCCACTGCATCCAGAAGAAGAGCAACTTCATCAATATCAAGACGGATGATTTCTTTTTCATGAAGTTTGGGAAGCTGGACCAAAGCAGCAGGATTTGTTTTCAGTTTTTCTGTACGGAAAAAGTAGTTATAAAAGCTTTTAAGGGAAGAGATCTTGCGCATAATTCCCCGTTCTTTATTAACAATTTCCTGATTGTGCTCATTAAAGCGATATTTTAAATATTCCATATATTCTTCCAGATCTGTTACCGTGATCTGATCCAAATGATCTAATGTAAAATCCATTCGTTCCATTTTGGAAAAAACCGGATTTTCCTTTTTGAGGAAATCGAAAAAAACAGAGAGATCATAAGCATAGGCAATCCGGGTCCTGGTAGAAGTTCGTGGTTCGATCCCACGAAAAAATTCTGTACAGAAGGGTGGGAGAGTCTTCGTCATTTCCCGCAGCTTTTTTATATTCTCAATATCTTTTTGTTCGTAATAGGGTAGTGTCGTTGCCATAATTATGTATGCCTCATTTATAATTTATATATAATAAATATTTTCAGATTATTTTGTATTATTATTTAGAAAGCCTGGGCCAGTCTTCAAAATTTCCGTTAATGACCGCATGAAATAAACGTTCACGGACACCGGGACTGTCCATATTCAGTGTCCGGATCAGATTTTTCACATATTCACGGTGTGTATGTCCATCCATAGGACATGGATTTTTACAGACTGGAAGCTGATATTTATTCCGGAAACCTTTTACATCCGCTTCGGAGACCAGCATCAAAGGCCGGATAACCGTTAAATCGGTACGATCCAAATGGGTAACCGGTGGAAAGGCATAAAATCGTCCCTCATATAAAAGCGACATTAAGGCAGTTTCGATCAGGTCGTCCTTATGGTGGGCATAAGCAATTTTGTTGCAGCCAAGTTCCAAAGCTTTCTGGTTTAGGGCACCTTTTCTCATTTTCGCACACAAAGCGCATGGATTAGACTCTTTACGGGCTTCAAACAGGATCTTTCCAATTTCTGTGGAGATGATCTCATAGGGAACATTAAAATCTGCGCAAAGGGCCTTTATAGGCTCTAAATTCATAGTATCTAAGCCCATATCTACAGTAATGGCAGACAGGGTGAAATGCTTCGGATAAAATTTCTGAAGCTGTGACAGGCCATAAAGCAAAGTAAGGCTGTCTTTACCGCCAGAAATACCAATGGCAATATGATCACCGTTTTCAATCATCTGGTATTGGTCAATAGCCTGGCGGAGAAGGCTTAAGAGACGTTGGAGTTTCATTTGAGAGTGGGTCCTTTCTGAACTAGAATTAATAAAGATGATTTTGTTTTAGCATGTACGGATTATATTAATTAAAATAAATATAGAAATTTCAGAAAAATATAAAGATATTAAGGTATGGAGAGTGATATTCAACTATTCGCGAAACAATACTTTAACGAATAGTTGAGCCAATTTCACATTATATTCTTAATAAACCACTTACATACATCCCAATATTTTCAATTATTTCCACATATATTTTATTTCATCTACGCATAAACTGACTAAAAGCCCTAGTTTTTAATCCAGGGCTTTTAATTACTGTTCAATCAATCCATTCTATTATCGATCATATACTACAATTGATCATTTACATTATTCTCAAGTATCAATATCATTTAAAAATCATTTAAAGCAAATCACAAAATCGTTCTCAAAATCCCGCTTAAATATCCCATAGCCAGTTTCTCATCCGGTCCATCGGCAGTCAGGATCAGGGACTCTCCCTGTTTGGCGCCAAGGCTCATCAGGGATAAAACGTTTTTGCAGTCGGCAACTCCCTTGGCACTTTCCAGTGTGATCTTGCACTGGTAGTCGGAAGCGGCACGGCTTAAGCTCATGGCATTGGCTGCATGAAGTCCGTGATTGGTAGAAATAACATAACGGCAGCTGATCATAATGGCATCTCTTCTTTCGCAATAATGTTGTTTTAAAATCGTTTATTTGTTATTTATTTATCTTTTGAAAGCATTTTAACACAGACTTTTGACAAATACAATATTGGAAATTAAACTCCCGGACCTATCGGATCTGTATTTCCTGTATTTTCACCAGAAACATTGTCATTTTCTGAATTTTCGGTTGTTTTCTGGACACCAGGTCCTTTGGAGGACTCATCCGCTGCCGTTTCCGCTTTTTCTGTTTCTTTTGGCTTTACAGTACCTGGGCCGCCTTCCGATGCGCTGGTAGTTTCTTTCTCTGTTTTGGAGTCGTCCAGTTTTTCAATAATAGCTGCTGTACTCTCTTCTGCTGCTTCATCCGTTGTATCGCCGGTCTCCTCTGTTGTTTCTTCTGCTTCAGAACTTTCTTCAGCTGCTGTTTGTGCAGCAGTCTGGGCCGGAGCATTATTTTTACTTGTCCCGGATGACTGGCTCTTGCTGTCTGATTTTCCGGAACCGGAAGAAGTCGGAGCCGCCTTACCACCTTCATAAAAACCTGATTCTTCAGCAATATGATCACTGATTTTCTTTACTGTAGAAGAAGGACTGTACAGGGCGTCTTCCCCATACAGGAACTGATGAAGGGTAACTACGTTGCTTTCCAGTGTTACAGGGATAACACAGTCCATTTTTCCCATTTTCTTTGTTTTCTGTGCAAATGGGAAGCCTGCTGTTTCACCAATATGATACTTACTTGCATTCTTTGCCATTGGAAGTACATCATCAACACCCACACTGGTGGAGATCTGTGGGAGGATCGCTTTTACCAGATTTGTACGGGTAGCAAGGTCTGCCTGTTTTGCTTTTTCAAGGGCAAGTGAAATAACCTTTCTCTGACGCTCTGTACGCTGGAAATCCGTATCCATGAGACGCAATCTACAGTAAGCTACAGCCTGTACACCGTCTAAATGGTTTGGACCTGCACTTGCCAGCTGTGTGGAACCAATGCCAGTAGAATTAACAGTTTCTGTAATAAAGGCATTAATATACTTAAATTCCGGCTGTGTGATCTCTATATCCACGCCACCTAAAACATTGATCGCCTGTGCAACAGCTTTCCAGTTAAATGTAGCGTAATCGTTGATCTTTACATCCAGGTTCTCTTCCAGGGCAGATACAGCCTGTTTATGACCGCCTTTGAAATAAGCCTCGTTGATCTTATGGTAGGTCCCCTTGGAGTCGATCTTTAAATATGTATCACGGTAAACGCTTACCAGTTTTATTTCTCCTGTTTCCTGATTTATACTGCAGATCAGCTGGACATCCGCCAGGGCGTTTTTCGTATTTCCGTCACGGCTGTCTACACCAAATACCGCAATATTCCAGTATCCCGTAGCTCTGTGAAGGAAAGACCAGCCTCCATATACACAAAGCACCACTAAAAGGCTTAAAAGAATAACTGGCCATTTTGCCTTTTTCCGCTTTCTGGATGTTTTACCAGGATTGTTTCTGCCGGTTTTACCCGTTTTGCCTGATGATGCAGAAGCTTCCACATTTCCTGTAGTTCCAGATGTGCTATAACGGTTGCTGGTTTTTCTTTTTCCCCTGCTTTGGTTGCTATATTCGCTATATCGGTGAGAAACACCTGCACTGCGGCGGTTGTCGTTTTCAAAAGGAACTTCCAGTCCGTTCGGATCCGGTTCTTCCTCATATTCATAGTCGTAATCTTCTTCTTCGTAATAATCCTCGTCATATGTATGATCGACAGTTTTTGTCTGTCTTGGACGGTTTTTATAGTTTCTTCCTGTTCCCTGGCGGCGGGCCCGCAAACGCTGCAGTTCGTCACCTTCCTTATTTTCATGTAAACGCATGATCGGTTACCTCTATTCTCTTCTTTCTTACTAAAAATAAATACCGTTTATTTTTCTCGGCAGTTTAGTCCACTCACGAACCCCGCGCTATCGCGCTCCACTGTCTGCTGACGCAGACGGTTCGTTCGTTGATGAGCTTGCGAAAAATAAATGCCACCTGCGGTGTCGCTTACTTTTCGCTGCGCCCATCACATTATAACATACCATTTTAGCAAAATACAGTGTGAAACTCTTACAGAAACTTTAAGGCGGGTTGGGAAAAAGGCAGCATAATAGCGGCAAAATTAAGAGTTGACGCATATTGTAAATATGAGATATAATATACGGGATTTGTTTTTGGAGGAAACAAAGATAATAGTAAAGCTATAGCGCCATGCACCTGGGTCGGGTCGTGAACAGTAACGGATGAATGAATAATAACTTACTGCTGACACAGGTTAACGAGGTGGAGAGAGAATCGAACATATTCGGCGGGTGCTCTCCCATGCAGTCCGGGCGTGTTTTATACCAGAAAAATATGCGGGTAACTGCAAAACAAAGCTGGTATAACCGGACAGAACAGATACGAAAAGCAAAACGTCAAAACGAAATTAAAACAAGGTTAAAATGGAAGCAGACAGTCATATATCAGAGGGATCATATCCCTTTTCTTTGCGTACGCTATAGTCGGATATTTACGGCTGCTCTGGGAAAGGAATTGTATTATGTGCGGAATTATTGGATATACAGGGCCTCTTGAGGCAGATAACATACTTTTAAATGGACTGGCTGGTCTGGAGTACAGAGGTTATGACAGCGCCGGTATCGCTTATTTTGGAAATGACTCCAAGATCCATCTGATCAAAACAGTCGGTAAAGTAGCGGCATTAAAAGAACTGGTAAAACAGGAAAGCGACTGCTCTTCCCACTGTGGTATCGGACACACCCGTTGGGCAACCCACGGCGGTGTTACAACAGAAAATGCGCATCCACACCGTCAGGGACTGGTAACTCTCATCCACAACGGCATTATTGAAAATTATCATCAGCTTACAGAAGAATATGATCTGGCGGATCATCTGCTTTCACAGACAGACAGTGAAGTAGCTGCCGGTGTGTTAAATGCCCTTTATGAGCGTATGGATCATGATCCGCTTCTGTCCATCCGTCATTTTGTAAAAGAGCTTCAGGGTTCCTACGGCTTCTGTATCATGTTTGAAGACCGTCCAGGTGAGATTTATGCAGTACGCAATGTAAGTCCCCTTGTAGCGGCTTATACCCACTCAGGAGCAATGATCGCCTCTGACCTTACTGCTCTGATCGCTTATACAAAAGAATATTTTGTAGTGCCTGAGGGAAATATCGTTCGTCTGACTCCTTACAAGGTACGTGTTTATGATATGGAATTAAACCGTGTCGAGCCGGATATGATGGAAGTAAACTGGAATGTGGATGCAGCTATGAAAAATGGTTTCCCACACTTTATGTTAAAAGAGATCCACGAACAGCCGCATTAAAGAATACCATTCTTCCCCGTCTTTCCAAGGGACTTCCGGATCTGACAGATGACGGTATTCCGGATTTTATCTTAAAAGACTGCAGCCGCATCCATGTGATCGCCTGCGGAACCGCCATGCACGCAGGAATGGTGGCAAGAGCTCTGATCGAACCTGGTATCCGTATTCCGGTCACAGTGTCTATTGCATCCGAATTCCGTTATGAGACACCTCTTATTGACGAAAAGACCCTGGTGATCGTGATCTCCCAATCCGGTGAGACCATTGATACCCTGGCAGCTATGCGTCTTGCCCAGTCTTATCATGCACCGGTCCTGGCTATTGTCAATGTAAAGGGCTCCACCATTGCAAGAGAAAGTGACTATGTTCTTTACACACACGCAGGTCCTGAGATCGCGGTAGCCAGCACAAAAGCATATTCTGTACAGCTGTCTGCATTATACCTGATCTACTGCCGTATGGCTCTTGTTCGAGGCGTATACAGTCCAAAACAGGCTGAAGATTTTATGAAAGAACTCTTAGATGCCATCCCTGCTATGGAAGCTATGATCAGCCGCAGAGATGAGATCAAAAATATTGTTACTCATATTATTTCCAAAAATGACGCCTTCTTTATAGGAAGAGGTCTTGACTACGCCTTCTCCTTAGAGGGAGCCTTAAAATTAAAGGAAATCTCTTATATCCACGCAGAAGCATACGCAGCCGGCGAGTTAAAACATGGTACCATTGCACTGATCTCCGAGCAGGTACCTGTGATCGCCATTGCTACCCAGGAGCATATTTTTGCAAAAACCATCTCCAATGTACGGGAAGTAAAGGCAAGAGGCGCTTTTGTGATCCTCCTTGTAAAAGACTCTGCTGTGATCGAAGATGATATCGCCGATGTTCAGATCCGTATCCCGGATATTGCAGACAGCTTTACTGTGTTCCCGATCGCTGCTATCTTACAGCTGATCGCATATTATGCATCTGTAGGAAAGAACCTGGATGTGGACCAGCCAAGAAACCTGGCAAAATCCGTTACTGTAGAATAAAATAAGAATACTGGGGAAAAAATCCCCAGTATTCCGTTTACAATATTCTATATGTTTTATGTAGCAGTTTTATTTCTGCTTTTTCCATTCCTGTTTCTTCTTTGCCAGTTCCATGATAATATCAACGGCACCTTCCTGTCCTACAGCGCTGCTGTTGATACACATATCATAGCTCTTTGGATCGCCCCATTTTTTATTGGAATAGTAATTGTAGTAGCTGGATCTTCTCTTGTCAGTTTTGATTATCAGATCTTTCGCTTTTGCTTCATCTACATTGTAAAGCTCACTGACACGTTTGATCTTGTCTGCTTCATCTCCGGTGATAAATACACTGACTACATTTGGATAATCTTCCAGGGCGTAATCAGCACAACGTCCGATAATAACACAAGGACCTTCATCAGCCATTTTCTTTATGGTATCAAACTGTGCAAGGAAGATCTTATGATTGATCGGCATATCCGAATAACCGGTAGCTGTATAACCCATAGAATAAGAATCCATTACCAGAGAATAAAGAAAACTGCTGGTTGGGCGCTCGTCATGTTTTTCAAATAATTCTTCACAAAGTCCGCTGTGCTTTGCAGCCTGGGCAAGGAGCTCCTTATCATAGCATTTAACTCCCAGTTTTTCAGCAAGCATCTCTCCTATCTTCTTGCCGCCGCTTCCGCTCTGTCTTCCGATGGTGATAATAAGATTTCCTGACATAAAACCTACCCCTTTCCGCTTAGCGTCTGATGTCTGTTCATCTCGCCTTTCGTTATATTTTTTCTAGCATTTATCTTTTATACCTGTATTATAACTCAAAAATTCAGAAAAGTATATAGAAATATAAAAATGTCCGACAAATGTCGGACAAATAGGTTATTCAGGTAATGTATTCAAAAGCTTTTCAAAATATTCGGGAAGCGGGGCTGTAAATTCCATATACTCTCCTGTACGTGGATGGATAAATCCTAAAATTCCAGCGTGAAGAGTCTGCCCTTCCAGTCCGGCAATAGGACATTTTCCAGGTCCGTAAACCACATCTCCCAAAAGAGGATGTCCGATACTTGCCATATGCACACGGATCTGATGGGTACGTCCTGTTTCCAGCCGGCATTCCACATGCGTATACTGGCGGAAACGTTTCAGAACCTTATAATGGGTCACTGCATTTTTTCCATGATTATAGTTAATGCTCATTTTTTTACGGTCTGTAGGATGACGTCCAATAGGAGCATCAATGGTACCTGTATCATCTTTTAACACACCGTGGACAATGGCCTGATACCGTCTGGTAATAGAATGTTCCTTTAACTGAGCCGCAATGGAATTGTGGGCCATATCATTTTTGCAGGCAATAATAACACCTGTGGTATCCATGTCAATGCGGTGGACGATGCCAGGACGCATTACACCGTTAATACCGGAAAGCTGGTCCTTGCAGTGATACATCAGCCCGTTTACCAGTGTGTGTGAATAATGACCGGCAGCCGGATGGACTACCATACCTTTAGGCTTATTGATCAGGATCACATCCTTATCTTCATATAAGATATCCAGATCCATATCTTCCGGTTCGATCTCCGGTTCTACCGCTTCCGGGATATCTAAGGAGATCACCTCGCCTTCTTCCACCTGATAACTGGCTTTTACAGGTTTGCCATCTACCAAGACCAGGCCGCTTTTTAACAGTTTCTGGATATAAGAACGGCTTAACTGTTCATTTACAGTAGAAAGGTATTTGTCGATCCGCAGACCGCTGTCTGCTATTTCCGGGAAAAGTTCCTGTTTCACTGATCTCCGCCTTTCTTTTTAAAGCTGAATACAGCCATATCCTCGTCTTTATAATAGAACATGATCAGAAGTACCAGTCCAACAGCGGAGCATGTTACATAACAGTCTGCTACATTAAAGATCGGGAAGTTGATCAGGGAAAAATACAGGAAATCCACTACGTAGCTCTGGGTAATGCGGTCGATCATATTTCCAACAGCGCCGGAAGCAATAAGCATCAGGCATACAGCAAGAGGACGGTAATGTTTTCCATCAGGCATACGCCATAACATGTAAAGAACTCCTGCAAGAACTAAAACAGCGATCAGGAAAAAGAACAGCTGCTTCTCCTGGAGCATACCAAAAGCAGCTCCTCTGTTTTCTGAATAATAAAGTTCAAATACACCCCGGATGAGTACCAGAGGGGAGTTTCCCTTTAAATATGCGCTGGCAAGCCCCTTTGTCCACTGATCTAATCCCACCAGGATCACAAACCCTATGAGAAAACGTACAAAGAGGGAACGTTTTTCTTTTGTCATTTTCTGTCTCCTTCATTACCGCCGCAGATCAGGTCAAAACCTGTTTTCATCTCTTCTTCTGTAACAGTACGGTCTACATAGGCATTTCCCACTGTTTTTAAAAGAATGAACTTTACTACGCCGGAATCCATTTTTTTATCACTTTTTGTTGTTGCGTAAACGTCTTTCCAGTCAAGACCGCTTACAGTAACAGGCATTTCAAAAGCTTCAAAGGTATTTTTAATGTCCTGTACCTGCTCTTCGCTGATCATTCCCCGCAGAGCGCTGATCTTAGAAGCTGCAATACATCCAAGACCCACACAGTGACCGTGAAACTCTTTGAAATTCATTAATTTTTCCACTGCATGTCCCAGGGTATGACCAAAGTTTAACAGGGCGCGCTCTCCCTGCTCCGTAGGATCATTTTCTACTACCTGCTTTTTGATCTCGTTGCTGCGATATACCATATCTTCACAAATAGACAGGTCTCTCTTTAAAATAGACTCCCTGTTGTCTTTTAACC
>OGLW01000990.1_pt1 | contig 10149 bp, 6 predicted proteins | sample 1572961 | NCBI WGS metagenome assembly OGLW01 (sample SAMEA2581880, study PRJEB24529) | metagenome | biome: Human gut stool | place: China | collected 2011
AGCAGTGATAAGGAATTAGGAAAAAGCATAGCATTAATCACAGATGGACGTTTTTCAGGTGCTTCAACAGGTCCGGTTATCGGACATTGTAGTCCGGAAGCTGTAGATGGAGGTCCTATAGCACTTGTAGAAGAAGGCGACCTTATTGAAATAGATGTTATGGAAAGGAAATTAAATATAATTGGTGTTGCAGGTGAACATAAGTCAATGGAAGAAATTGATGAGATATTAAAGGAAAGAAGAGCAAAGTGGACACCAAGAAAGCCTAAGTATGAAAAGGGTGTGTTAAGATTATTCAGCGAGCATGCTGCAAGTCCGATGAAGGGTGCATATCTTGAATATTAATTAATATTATTGCATTTATAACTGCGTAGATATATACTAAAATAAGCAATATAACAGCTTAATTATACGGGAGTATACATATGAAGAAGATTAAAAACAGGATATTAGGTGTTTTATTATTATTCTCAATTGTTTTTACTAGTAACTCAGAGAGAAACGGTTTCCAGAAAGCATGGGATGAGGTTGACCATGAAAGTAATCCATCAGGAAAGATATATTATATGTATCAGGGAGATGATTATGTAACTTATTATTCCGATGTGGATTACACAGACTGGGGAATACGTGTTACGGAAAATCTGAGTGAACAGAGGGAGACTGGCAGATGAGATTAATGAGCTTCTTTCTCATATAGAGAAGGAAATATAATATAAAAATTGTATAATGATGGCTGTATATAATGTGAAAAAACGGTATAGTGATGGTTATATATAATAATAAAAACTGGCTGTGATCTGGCGGTATCAAAACCGCCAGGGCACAGCCGTTTTTGCTGTTAGGCGGGTCTAAAAGTCAAAAGTCTTATCGTGCAAGCACGAACGGCTTTTTGACCTTTTGCCCCTTACATCATATTATTATGTCAGTATAAAAAGCAATTTACGCATTTTTCATAAGTATTGCATACAATGACCTTGAGAGTATGCTGGCAACGATGAAGCATACTACAGCTTCAATAGCACCCTGTGTTCCAACGAAGGCAACTACGAATGTAAATGGATTGCCAACGCCGAACTTAGTTACATAAGTCTGTATAAAGTCTGTTCTGTAGAAAAGTGCTACAAGTGTACTCATAAAGAGAAGTGTGTTAAGAAGTGGGCATGCAAGACTTGCTATATAATAAGAAATCTTCTGTACACTTTTTATGTTGTGAAGAGCCTTAAAGATAAGACCTGTAAGTAAACCTTCAAGCATTCTTGGAATAACTGTAAGTATTATAGTGAATACAGGATTTAAGTTAAATAATGCAAATGTAAATACGGAACCACCAGTAACTGCCTGATAAAGGCTTGTAAGACCGAATGTAAGACCGCATATAAGACCACCTACAGGTCCAAGTAAAATAGCGCCTACAGCTACAGGTATAGTAAGAAATGTGATGGTAAGACCGGGAAGCTTGATGTAGCCAAGAGGTGTGAAAGCCATAATAATAATGATAGCTATCATTGCTGCAAGCTCTACCATGTACTTAGTGGTAAATGTTTTCTTTGCCACTGCTGTGTTGTTTGTTTCAATGTTACTCATAATATTCTCCTTTTCGTCTGATAAAATGGTACAACTCACCTGTCTTTCAGACATTTATTAGTAGCGTTTAATCATGGGGATATGCACAGAAATATTATTAATAAGATAATAAAATAATAAAATGTTGATACATCTGATATTAATACATAAAAATGTAATGTTTACACGCCGTAAAGGTCGCGCATCATTATGCAGGTTATGTGAAATATAAAAATATTAAATAAATATATTCTGATGCATTTTCTGATGAATAACGCTCAATGCGTATAATAACATAGAAGGATATTGTATACAAGATATATTTTGCTTTAAATTGCATACATTAAGAATAATTCTGAATTAATGTTTAGAAAGACTTAATAAATGCTTTTTATTTCCTTAATTTACATATTTTCTCAATAATGCTATTATTGCCTAATATTGATTATATTATAAATAAAGAGAGTTTAAGGAAAGAAAGGGACGGTTATGAGCAGAATATTAAAAAGTATTGCTCCATACTGGAAGTCGGTTATCATAATACTGATACTGCTGATATTGCAGGCAAATGGTGACCTTGCACTTCCACAGTACACATCTGATATCATCGATGTTGGTATCCAGAATGGTGGTATAGGGCACAGTATTCCAGAAAAAATAACTAAAGATGAATATGAGATAGCCAAGATGTTTATGACGGATGAAGAAATAAGTATATGGGAAAGCTGTTATGAACAGGATGGCGATATTTACAAGCTTACAGAAAAGAATGAAAAAAAGCTTGATGAATATGATGATACACTGGCGATGGCACTTATTATCAATAATCAGATGTCATCAGTGACAGCAACACAGTTCAGAGAGCAGATGGCGGCACAGATGGGAGTTGATGCTGGCACACTTTCTAACGTATCAGTTGCTGATATTGGCAAGAAGATAGGAGTTGAATTGGACTCTTTCTATGTTGATATGGAGAATTCAGATGGTGATATGGTGCCAACTGAGTGCGTAGATATGAGACAGATATTCAAGGCTATGTATGACAGAGACCAGATGCCTAAGGATACATTTATATCTATGAGAGACAGCTTTAAGACAACATTTGACACTATGGGTTCATCACTTGTTTCATCTATGGGAAGGGCATATGCCAAGTCTATGGATGCAAAGGCAGGCATGGATATGAAGGCTATACAGACACGTTATCTGTGGGTATCAGGTGCCAAGATGGTTGGTATAGCGCTTCTTATAGCATTATGTACAGTATTAGTAGCATTTTTTGCATCACGCGTTGGTGCTGGTGTAGGCCGTGACTTAAGAGGCAAGGTTTACAGGAATGTTATGAGCTTTTCTAATGCAGAGCTTGATAAGTTCTCGACAGCTTCACTTATCACACGTACAACTAATGATGTACAGCAGATACAGATGGTATGTGTGCTTGTATTAAGAATGGTACTTTATGCACCAATAATAGGTATCGGTGGTATTATAAAGGTTATGTCAACAGGCGCAGGAATGGAGTGGGTTATCGCTCTTGCAGTTCTTGTTATTGTTGGCTTTGTACTTGTTCTTATGGCAGTTGCTATGCCAAAGTTTAAAAAGATGCAGAAGCTTGTTGATAATGTCAATCTTGTATCAAGAGAAATTCTTACAGGACTTTCAGTTATAAGAGCATTTGGAAGAGAGAAGAAGGAAGAAGAAAGATTTGATAAGGCAAATAAAGACCTTACAAAGACAATGCTTTTTACTAACAGAGTTATGACATTTATGATGCCAGTTATGATGCTTATTATGAACTGTCTTTCTGTTGGAATAGTATGGGTGGCTGCACACAGAATTGACAGCGGTGTTATGCAGGTAGGCTCAATGACAGCATTTATTACTTATGCAATGCAGATAGTTATGTCATTCCTTATGCTTACTATGATGTCAATTATGCTTCCAAGAGCTATTGTTGCTGCTGACCGTATAGACGAGGTTATTAACACACAGTCGTCTATAAGGGACTGCGATAATCCTAAGAGCCTTAAGGCACATAAGGGATTACTTTCATTTAATCATGTGAACTTTAAGTATCCGGGTGCATCTGAAAATGCGCTTGAAGATATTGACTTTGTGGCAGAGCCGGGAAAGACGACTGCTATCATAGGAAGTACGGGATGTGGAAAGTCAACACTTGTTAATCTTATTCCAAGACTTTACGATGTCACAGAGGGTTCTATTACTCTTGACGGTGAAGATATAAGAAATATATCTATGCAGGAGTTAAGGGATGAATTAGGATATGTACCACAGAAGGGTGTACTTTTCTCAGGTACTATTGAGTCTAATATTAAGTTTGGTGTTGATGATGCATCTATGGATACTGTTAAGGAAGCTGCTGATATTGCACAGGCTTCAGAGTTCATAGAAGAAAAGTCAGGAAAGTACGAAGCACCTATTGCACAGGGTGGTATTAATGTTTCTATAGCAAGAGCCATAGCAAAGAACCCTAAGATATTCATATTTGATGACAGCTTTTCAGCACTTGACTTAAAGACAGATGCAGCATTAAGAAAGGCACTTGCATCAAAGGTTACAGACAGTACAGTTATTATAGTAGCGCAGAGAATAAGCACTATTCTTCATGCAGAACAGATACTTGTTATGGATGAGGGAAAGATAGTCGGAAAGGGTACTCACGAAGAGCTTATGAAGAACTGTGAAGTATACCAGCAGATAGCAAAGTCACAGTTATCAGCTAAAGAGCTTGAAGCTTCCGTATCGTCACAGTCTTTGGATACATTTAATTCTGCTGAAGGTAATGAGGAAACAGCAGATGAATTTATTGAAAAAAACGGACATAGTATATCTGATGGAAAGGAGGAAGCATAATTATGGCAGATAATAATTCATACAAGCAGCCTCCTAGAAGACGTGGACCGGGAGGACCAGGAAGAGGAATGATGCCGGCAGAGAAGGCTAAGGACTTTAAGGGTTCTATAGGGAAGCTTATAAAGTATATCGGAACATATAAGATAGCTATAATATTTGTTATGGTTATGGCAGCAGCTTCAACAGTATTCAGTGTAATAGGTCCTAAGATACTTGGTAAGGCAACAACAGGTCTTTCTGAGGGGCTCATGAGAAAAATAGCAGGTACTGGCGGTATCGACTTTGGGTATATAGGAAAGATACTTTTAATAGTGCTTGGATTATACGCATGCAGTGCAATATTCAACTTTATACAGGGCTGGATTATGACAGGCATATCACAGAAGATATGTTACAGGATGCGTAAGGAGATTTCTGAGAAAATCAACCGTATGCCTATGAAGTACTTTGAGAGCAGGACTTACGGCGAAGTTCTTTCAAGAATTACAAATGATGTTGATACTTTAGGTACAGGTCTTAACCAGAGTATAACAACCATTATTACATCGACAGCAACTATGATTGGTGTACTTATTATGATGTTAAGTATATCACCACTTATGACTATTATAGCTATCGTTATACTTCCTATATCAGTAGCTTTAGTATCCTTTGTTATCAAGAAGTCACAGAATTACTTTAAGACACAGCAGGAATACTTAGGTCATATCAATGGACAGATAGAAGAAACTTATGGTGGACATATGGTTGTTAAGTCATTTAACAAGGAAAAGGATATGGTAGATGAGTTTAACAAAACTAACAATATACTGTATTCTTCAGCTTGGAGGTCACAGTTCTTCTCAGGAATGATGCAGCCTATTATGGCATTTGTTGGTAACTTGGGATATGCAGGTGTTGCACTTTCAGGTGGTATGCTTGCTATCAATGGTGTTATTACAGTAGGTGATATTCAGGCATTTATACAATATGTAAAGAACTTTACACAGCCTATAACACAGATTGCACAGGTTATTAATCAGGTTCAGTCTATGGCAGCGGCATCTGAAAGAGTATTTGAATTCCTTGACGAAGAGGAAGAAGAACAGATAGTAAAGAACCCTGTATCCACAGATAATATAAAGGGAGAAGTTGAATTCGACCATGTAAGATTTGGATACAAGGAAGACCAGGTTATAATAAAGGACTTCTGTGCCAATGTTAAGCCGGGTCAGAAGGTTGCTATCGTAGGTCCGACAGGTGCAGGTAAGACTACTATGGTTAAGCTTCTTATGAGATTTTATGATGTGAATTCAGGTAGCATACTCATAGACGGACATAATATTAAGGACTTTAACAGACGTGAATTAAGAGATGCATTTGGTATGGTTCTTCAGGATACATGGCTGTATAAGGATACAATTATGGAAAACATCAGATACGGAAAGCTTGATGCTACCGATGAAGAAGTTATTGCTGCTGCAAAGGCGGCACATGCCCACCACTTCATAGAAACACTTCCGGGCGGTTATAATATGGAGCTTAACGAGGATGCAAGTAATGTATCACAGGGACAGAAGCAGCTTCTTACAATAGCAAGAGCTATTCTTGCTGACAATCCTATTCTTATTCTGGATGAGGCAACATCCTCTGTTGATACAAGAACTGAAATCCAGATACAGAACGCCATGGATAATCTTATGAAGGGCAGAACAAGCTTTGTAATTGCCCACAGACTTTCTACTATAAAGGATGCAGATATTATTCTTGTTATGAAAGATGGCGATATCGTTGAGCAGGGTAATCATGAGGAATTACTCGCAAAAGGCGGTGGCTTCTATGCAGACCTTTATAACTCACAGTTTGAGGAAGTGGAGTAGAAGCAGATGTTTCATATATCAGGAAGAATGGTTATTTTCTGTTGGTGGAAATAATTTTTATATTTGGATATATAATTATTAATAGAATAAAAGATAATCAGGTAACACTCCTGCTGTCATTGCGTTGGTGATGATGGCAGGGGTGTTTTTGTGTTTCTACGTAAAATGTGATAAAACTTATTGAATACCCCATTTTTATGTGATAGACTTCAGGTGCAGGAAGTGGAATATAATGTATTCTAGAAGAAAATCTGTTGCATTATTATAATGAAAGAGAAGAACAATAATGGGATTATTAAAATTATTACTGATATGGCTTATATTTATTAATATTATAACCTATATAATCTATGCCATTGATAAGTATAAGTCGATGCATCATAAGTGGAGAATAAGGGAAAGCACACTTATACTGCTGGCAGTTATCGGAGGTTCAGTGGGCGCACTGCTTGCTATGTATACAGTAAGGCATAAGACTAAGCATAATAAGTTCAGGATAGGTGTGCCGGTTATACTTGCTGTACAGATTATTGTAGTGTGTGTGGTTTATATAGCATTAAGATAAATGTGATTGCAAAGTACGAAAGGAACAGCGGATGTACAGGTGCAATACAGGAAAGTTATAGTATATCTGTGTTTAAAACATAGAAATTGAGTATGAGTATAAATGTATTTAATACTATATTTAAATAAGTAAGCGTTGATAACAGAATACAAGTATATTTTAAGAATGAGGATAATATATGATAAAGAAATACAGGCTTGAAATGTGTACGATGAACATAAGTTTAAGACAAGAGAAAATGTAACAAGAGAGCTTGATAAGTTTATAAACTGACATTATTATAATGTGATATAAATATGCGATTTTGACCTGTGCCAGATAGAAAAAGCTTTACGAACAAATGTTTGAAGTATATGAGTATGTGTGTTACAATTTATTGAGAATTCTTTATTGGATATAAGCAGGAAATGAGGATTAATATGGACATACCTAAGAAGGCTACTAAAGAACAGGTTAAAGCTATGACTGAAACAGAGGGTAATATAAGAGTATCCTCTGTTCCGGGTTCAGGAAAAACATTTGTATTAACATACAGGATAGCATATCTTATAACAGAACTTTTCGTAGAGCCATCATCTATAGTTGCGCTCACATTTACTAATAAAGCGGCAGCGCAGATGAAGCACAGATTAAGAGAGATAGTCGGAGATAATGCCAACTGCTTTACTGGGACATTCCACGGATATTGCAATATGTTTCTTAAGGAGGAAATTCACAGGGTTACATTTCCTAAGACATTCACTATTCTTGATAAGAAAGCACAGACTGATATGATTAAAAATGTGGCAGAGGATATGGGAATATCGCTTAAGGACAAGACTGCAAAGAAGATAATGAACGATATTGATATGATAAAGCAGGATATGTCTTATGTTGAGCTTATGGCAAGCTATGACAAGGCAGAGCTTAAAAGACATGCGGCATATGAGAAAAACGCTGATAAAAAAATATTTTATAATTATCTTAAAAGACAGTGTGATAATTACGCACTGGATTTTGAGGACCTCATTAACTTTACACTTTATATATTAAACAGGGATGAGGATGTACGTATACGCTGGCAGGAAAAGTGCCAGTACGTGCTGTGTGATGAGTATCAGGATGTCAACAGAAAGCAGGATATGTTACTTGGTATTCTTAGTGGAATGTATCAGAACCTGTTTGTTGTGGGGGATGATGACCAGAATATATATACGTGGCGTGGTTCAGACCCGGAGTATATGATAAAGTTCGATGTAACGCACGAGGACGCAAAGGATTATTATCTTACAGAGAATTTCAGGAGTACGCCGCAGATAGTTGAAGCAGCAAAGTCACTTATATCGGCTAACCAGAACAGGATTGAAAAGCAGATGATATCACATCGTCCGGATGGAAGAAAGCCGGTATTTAATGCGCCTGATACAGAGGAAAAGGAGTCACTCTGGATAGCTGACACTATACTTGATAATATTGCCAGGAATATGAAGTACAGTGACAATGTGGTGCTTGTCAGGGCAGCATCACAGACGAGGTCATTGGAAGAAGCATTTGTTAAAAGAAAAATTCCTTACAGGATATTGAGCGGTGCTAAGTTTTATGAGAGCGAAGAGATAAGAACAGTACTTTCTTATATGCGTATGGTTTATGGTCTTACGGATATGGACCTTTTGTATACAATATCAAGACCGAGGAGAGGCTTTGGCAAGAAATCAGTCGAGAAGCTTAAAAATGTGGCGGAGGCAGAAGGCTGCAGCCTTTTTAAGGCGCTTGGAAAGCTGATAGCAGAGGGTGAGGTAACACAGAAAGCAGTTATTGGTTATTATGAGGATATCGTAAGGCTTCATGGCACATATAAGGATTACAGTTGTACGGATATAGTAAACCAGTGCCTTGATATGGGATACAGGGAAGCACTTGAGCAGGATATAGACCAGACAAGGCTTGATAATGTATCAGAGCTTATAAGGACTATAACGGCACTTGAAGATGATAATCAGGAAAAAGTGGAGCTTGCTGACCTTTTAAGTCATTTTGCACTATTTTCTGCTCAGGACGAGGATGGTGAATATAATGTTGTAAGGGTTATGACTATTCACACATCAAAAGGGCTTGAGTTTGATACGGTATTCGTTCCGGGATTAGTTGAAGGACAGTTTCCAAGCAACAGACTGCGTAACGAGGACGAATTCGAGGAAGAAAGAAGACTGCTATATGTTGCAATAACAAGGGCTAAGAATATGTTGTATCTTAGCAGTTACCGGAAAAGGGATGCCAGATTTTATGTAAGACCATCTGCATTTTTAAGCGACATAGACACTAATCTTCTAGAGTGTATCAATGGCAGCAGGATTGTCATTCACGGTGAAACAGAGCAGATGCTGCCTAAGGCTGTATTTGCTGTTGGTGATAAAGTAAGGCATAAGGTGTTCGGCGTGGGTGAGATTATAAAGATAGATAAGATGACACAGACATATGAAATTCAGTTTGAGAATATAAGAGGGACAAGGAGAATTATGTTCAGGGCTGAACTTAATTCCCTGTAGAAACGGCAATAAATAAAGAGCCGTAAATATGGCATTTTATGAAATGTTGATATGTTTTGTTATAACTATAAATGGGCAAATTTAAAATATTGCACAATTATATCCGTGTCAGAAAAACAGATTTTTCATAATCTATTAAAATGTATCTGAGGTACAAACAAAAGCAAAATATTTTTGTGCATTTTTCTGTATTTGCTCATTTATAGGTTATAATATAAAAATGAATAAGGTGGATAAAAAGTGAATATAACGGTATATTTGGGAGCTAATAAAGGTATAGATAATACATTTACAACAGCAGTAAGAGAGCTTGGAGAATGGATAGGCACGAATGGACATACACTTGTGTACGGAGGTTCTAAGACAGGGCTAATGGGCGAGCTTGCAGAAAGCGTGCTTATGGCAGGTGGCAGGGTAATCGGTGTTGAACCACAGTTTTTTGTAGAGGCAGAGGTTCAGTATGACGAGATAACAGAGCTGATTGTAACTAAAGATATGACTGAGAGAAAGACAAAGATGATAGAGCTTGGTGATGCATTTATAGCATTTCCGGGCGGAACAGGAACGCTGGAGGAGATAACAGAGGTTATGTCCAAGTTATCTCTTAACCAGCTTTCTGCACCATGCATATTCTACAATCTCAATGGATATTATGACAGTATGAAAGAAATGCTGTCACATATGATTAAGATGGGATTATCTGCTAAGGAACGCCAGAAGGATATATATTTCGCTTCTGATTTAGCGGAAACTGTTGATG
>OGLW01000995.1_pt1 | contig 10052 bp, 6 predicted proteins | sample 1572961 | NCBI WGS metagenome assembly OGLW01 (sample SAMEA2581880, study PRJEB24529) | metagenome | biome: Human gut stool | place: China | collected 2011
GAAGCCAGATTGCTGGCCTGGAAGTTGGGCTCATATCCTAACTGCGCCATGGCCCGGCGTACTTTTTCTTTTGTTTCCTCACTGATAGAGGGATTGTTTTTACAGGTTCTGGATACAGTAGAAGAAGATACACCTGCCAGAGCTGCTACATCTTTTATGGTAACCGCCATGATAAAACCTCCTGGGATCATTAAAAATCGTCTGATATTATTTTAAAAGAGAATAAGAGCCTTGTCAATAAAGATTGCGCAAACTCAGTGCAAAAATTGCATAAAATATTGCAGGAAAGAAGAGACACCTCTGGAGTTGATAAAACAACTGGAAAATTGCACAAAACAGGGCAGAATAAATTGTGCAAAAAATAGAAAACCTGGAAAATATAGAAAATACACTTGAAAAAGCAATGCAAACTTATTATATTTAATGCAAGCGGTTGCACAATCTTGCAAAAACATGAGACGGGGCACAAAAGGAAAGCAGGCCGCAAAAGAATGTCCGGGAGGGAACAATTTATGAGCAGAGAAGAAGGTAAGAACGTGTTGATACTGTCACCACTGACAGGCAGGGCAGTACCGTTGGAAGAGGTTCCGGATCCTGTGTTTTCACAGAAGATCATAGGAGATGGAATGGCGGTCATTCCAACAGAGGGGAAGATCGTAAGCCCGGCAGACGCACAGATCGTATCCGTAGCAGACACAGGTCATGCCTATGGTCTGAAAACAGAAGAGGGTGTGGAACTTCTGATCCACGTTGGTCTTGAAACAGTATCATTAAAAGGGGAGTGTTTTAAGATACATGTAAAGCCAGGTGACACTGTAAAAGCGGGAGATCTGTTAGCAGAGGTGGATCTTGAATTTCTGGAAGAACGGAAGATCAACCCCATCACTCCTGTGCTGATCTGCGGCGGAATGGAAGGAAGAGTCCTGGTAAAGAGTCAGCCAGGACAGGTGGAAGCCGGAAAGAGCGTGCTTTTGACAGAAACAACCAAAGAGAACCTGAAAGATGAACAAAAAACACAGACAGATCCGTCCGATAACCTGGAAAATTCAGCACCAGAGCCAAAATCAGAAAAGAAAAAGCTGTCCATTAACTTTGACTTTTTACAGAAACTGGGAAAAGTACTGATGGCAGTAATTGCAGTTATGCCTGCGGCAGGTCTGATGATCAGCCTTGGAAAACTGGTACAGATGGCAGGAGCCGATATGAGCATGATCTTCACAGTGGGGAGCACTATGGAGAGCATTGGCTGGGCCATCATCAACAACCTGCATATCCTTTTTGCAGTAGCTATTGGCGGTTCCTGGGCAAAAGAACGGGCCGGCGGTGCCTTTGCATCTGTGATCGCCTTTATCCTGATCAATGTAATTACAGGAGCGCTGTTTGGCATCTCTTCTGACATGCTGGCAGATCCAAACGCAGTTACCCATACACTGTTTGGAAAAGAGATCCTTGTAAATGGATACTTTACCTCTGTTTTAGGCGCGCCTGCATTGAATATGGGTGTGTTCGTAGGTATCATATCCGGTTTCGTAGGAGGTACTGTTTACAATAAGTATTACAATTACAGAAAACTTCCTGATGCACTGGCATTTTTCAATGGAAAACGTTTTGTACCTATGGTAGTGATCCTGTGGTCTGTGATCATTTCCGCTGTTTTAGCAGTTGTATGGCCGGTGATCCAGGGCGGTATCAATGCATTTGGCGTGTGGATCGCAGGTTCTTCCACCACTTCACCGGTACTGGCACCATTTATTTACGGTACCCTGGAGCGTCTGCTCCTGCCGTTTGGCCTTCATCATATGTTGACCATTCCTATGAATTATACTTCTTTTGGCGGTACTTATGAGATCATGACTGGCGTAAATGCAGGAAGCAAGGTATTTGGACAGGATCCTTTATGGCTTGCATGGGCCAATGACCTGATCAACTTTAAAAGCGCAGGAGACATGGCGGCATATACAAACCTTCTTACAACCGTTACACCGGCCCGCTTTAAGGTAGGACAGATGATCGGTGCTACCGGACTGATCTCCGGTATTGCTCTTGCAATGTATAAGAGAGTAGATCCGGATAAAAGGGACAAATACAGATCCATGTTTTTATCCACAGTACTTGCTGTATTTTTAACAGGCGTAACAGAGCCACTGGAATTTATGTTTATGTTCTGTGCCCTGCCGTTGTATCTGGTTTATGCAGTACTTCAGGGATGCGCATTTGCAATGGCCGGTATTATCCACCTGCGCCTTCATTCCTTTGGTAACCTGGAATTTATCACCCGTATCCCCATGTCTGTAAAAGCAGGACTGACCGGGGATCTGATCAATTTTGTGATCTGCGTGGTAGCATTCTTTGTGATCGGATATGTGGTTGCCTATTTTATGATCGGAAAATTCCATTTTGCAACACCGGGACGTCTGGGAAATTATACAGATGACGGAGCAGAAGAGGAAGATCAGGGCAGTACACAAACTGGAAGCAAAGAAAAGAAGGACTCCCAGGCAGAGCGCATCATCGCTCTTTTAGGCGGCAGGGAAAATATTGTTTTAGTTGATGCCTGCATGACAAGACTTCGTGTGACTGTAAAAGATGTAGATAAAGTAGCAGAACTGCCTGCATGGAAGGCAGAGGGAGCATTAGGGCTTTTAAAGAAGGATGGCGGTATCCAGGCCGTTTATGGACCAAAGGCAGATGTGCTGAAATCCGATATTAATGATATTTTATAATAGAAAGGCTGTAAAATGAAGATCCTTACGTTAAATACACACAGTCTGGCAGAAGAAAATGCCACAGAAAAAATGGAACTGTTTGCCGGTATCCTGGAAAAAGAGCAGCCGGAGGTCATGGCATTTCAGGAAGTAAACCAGACCATGGCAGAACCATTTATAAATGAGAAAGAAGTTTGTGGTTATCAGCCGGTCAAAGGCTTTGAAGGGAAAATGCGCCGGGATAATTATGGTGCGTCTCTGGCAGAAGCGTTAAGGAAAAAAGGTCTTTCCTACTACTGGACCTGGATCCCTGTAAAAGTAGGATATGATAAATATGACGAAGGACTGGCAATCTTTTCCAAAAGTCCCATTCTTTCTTCCTGTGTATTTAACTTAAGTGCTTCTGATGATTACTATAACTGGAAAACCAGAAAAACTCTGGGAATACACACAGAAAAGGGCTGGTTTTTTACTGTGCATATGGGCTGGTGGAAGGATGAAGAAGAGCCTTTTAAAGCCCAGTGGGAAACATTTTTAAAGAATACAAAGAGCCTGATGGAGAAAAAAGAAACATCCCTGTGGGTCATGGGAGATTTTAACAGTCCTGCTTCTGTAAGGGGAGAAGGCTATGATCTTGTAAGAGTAGGCGGTTTTAAGGATACATGGGATCTGGCAGAGAAGAAAGATGCCGGATTTACAGCACCGCCAAAGATCGATGGCTGGAAGGAAGCAGAAGGAAAATCGCCTGAGCAGGGAATGCGCATCGACTACATCTGGCATTGGGGAGATATTAACATAGAAGAGTCCCGTGTTTTATGCAACGGGAAAAGAGAACCGGCAGTTTCGGATCACTATGCGGTGATGATCAAAACAGGTATATAGAACCGTTGCAACAGGCATTAAAAACAGGGAAAGAGGAGCGTAAATAAAGTGAACAGAACAGCAGGAATACTTTTATCTGTATCCAGTCTGCCATCAAAATACGGCATTGGCTGCTTTTCAAAAAGCGCCTATGAATTTGCAGACTGGTTAAAAGAAGCAGGTCAGAGCTACTGGCAGATCCTTCCTTTAGGACCTACCAGCTACGGCGACTCTCCGTACCAGTCATTTTCCACCTATGCAGGAAATCCTTATTTTATCAGCTTAGAAGACCTGATTGAAGAAGGTGTTCTTACAGAAAAGGAATGTGAAAAACTGGAAACAGAGTCCAAAGAAGGGACCATCGACTATAAAAAGCTGTATGAGGACCGGTATCCTATTTTGCGAAAGGCCTATGAGCGCAGCAATATCAGTGAAAATCCGGATTATCAGCAGTTTCTTGCAGAAAATGAATGGTGGCTTTCTGATTATGCCCTTTTTATGGCAGTAAAAGACCGGTTTGAGGGAAGACCATGGACGGAGTGGGCAGAAGATATCCGCCTGCGTTATGGCTATGCCATGGATTATTACAGAAAAGAACTGTATTTTGACATAGAATTTCAGAAATACCTGCAGTTTACCTTTTATAAACAGTGGAATAAATTAAAGGCCTATGTCAACAGTCTGGGGATCCGCATGATCGGGGATATTCCCATTTATGTAGCTATGGACAGCGCAGATGCCTGGGCGAATCCTTCTTTGTTCCAGTTAGATGAGAAAAATGTGCCTTATGCAGTAGCCGGCTGCCCGCCGGACGGATTTTCTGCTACAGGCCAGCTTTGGGGCAATCCTTTGTACCGCTGGGAATATCACAGACAGACCGGGTATGAATGGTGGTTAAAGCGGCTTTCCCACTGTTTTAAACTGTATGATGCAGTGCGCATTGACCATTTCAGAGGATTTGACCAGTATTATTCTATCCCTTATGGAGCGGAAGATGCTACCAGAGGCCACTGGGAACAGGGACCGGGGATCGATCTTTTTAACCGGGTACGTCAGGTGCTGGGAGAAAAGGAAGTCATTGCGGAAGATCTTGGCTATGTAACAGACTCTGTGCGCAAACTGGTTTATGACAGCGGTTTTCCAGGTATGAAGGTACTGGAATTTGCCTTTGACTCCAGAGATTCCGGTTGTGCCAACGATTACCTGCCTCACAATTATCCGGAAAATTCCGTAGCTTATACAGGAACCCATGATAATGAAACTCTGGCAGGCTGGTTTGACAGCATTACAAAAGAAGAACAGAATATGGTACGTGATTATCTGTGTGATCATTACACTCCAAAGAAATATTTATATAAGTCTTTAAACAGCCTGGTAATGCGTTCTAAAGCTGCCCTTTGTGTGATCCCAATGCAGGACTATCTGGGACTGGATAATCATTACCGTATGAACAAGCCTTCTACTGTAGGAGAAAACTGGAAATGGCGCCTGAAAAAAGGAGAGCTGACTGACTTGTTAAACGTCCATATCCGTGGTATGACCCGCAGATATGGACGTTTAAATGGTCAATAACCTGTAATTCGTTTGTTTTTTAACAGAAACATAAGCTATTGAGAAAGAAAATCACTTGCAATGTATTTCGTATATGCGTATAATAAAAACAGAAACAGCCCGAATGAGCTGTTTCTGTTATGTTAATAAAACTTTTTTGATCTATATGCAACTGTTAAAAAAATCACAACAAAGAGGAGAAAGCGAATGAGAGGAGTAGAAACCCGTATTCAGGAGATCCGCCACAGAATTTTCAGAGAAGTAGCCCGTATGGCTTATCATACCGAATGGCCGGTAGACAAGCGTATTGAAGAGCTTCCATATAAGATCATTCCGGGAGAAGTTGGAAACTTCCGTAATGACGTATTCTTAGAGAGAGCGATCGTAGGAGAGAGACTGCGTCTGGCAATGGGACTTCCATGCCGTAATGCATCTGAGCATGCACCGGTTTCTGACAATATCGAAGCAGCAGACAGAGCAGAGACCTACTACACACCGCCTCTGATCAATGTTATCAAATTTGCCTGCAACGCCTGCAAAGAGAAGAGAGTCCATGTAACAGACGGATGTCAGGGATGTTTAGCTCATCCTTGCGTAGAAGTCTGTCCAAAGGGAGCTGTTACCCTGGATCGTACTACAGGACGCTCCCATATTGACGAAGACAAATGTATCAAATGTGGAAAGTGCGCAACTGTATGTTCCTACAATGCTATCATCGTTCAGCAGAGACCATGTGCAGCAGCCTGCGGTATGGATGCTATCTCTTCTGATGAAAACGGTAAGGCAGACATTGACTATGATAAGTGCGTATCCTGCGGACAGTGCCTTGTAAACTGTCCATTCGGCGCTATCGCAGATAAGTCACAGATCTTCCAGACCATCCGTGCCATCCAGTCCGGTGAACGTGTATACGCAGCAGTAGCTCCTGCATTCGTAGGCCAGTTCGGACCAAAGGTAACTCCTGGAAAACTGAGAGCAGCTATGAAGAAATTAGGCTTTGCCGATGTATTTGAGGTAGCAATCGGTGCTGACCTTTGTGCAGCCCAGGAAGCACAGGACTTCTTAGATGAAGTACCGGAGAAGATCCCATTTATGGCAACTTCCTGCTGTCCTGCATGGTCTGTAATGGCAAAGAAAGTATTCCCGAAATACGCAAACTGCATTTCCATGGCACTGACCCCTATGACCCTGACTGCAAGACTGATCAAGAAGCAGCATGAGTCTGCAAAGGTTGTATTTATCGGACCGTGTGCAGCTAAGAAGCTGGAAGCAATGCGTACCAGCATCCGAAGCGATGTGGATTTCGTACTGACCTTTGAGGAAATGGCCGGAATTTTTGATGCAAAGCATGTAGATATTGAAAATATTGAAGAAGATCCAAACGGTGTCAACGATGCTTCCACAGACGGAAGAAACTTCGCTGTTGCAGGCGGTGTGGCAACTTCTGTTAAGGATGTATTAAAAGAACTGAAGCCGGATATGGAAGTTAAGATCGCAAATGCAGAGGGCTTAAAAGAGTGCCGGCAGCTGTTAAAGCTTGCGACCTTAGGCAAGTATGACGGTTATCTGTTAGAGGGAATGGCATGTCCAGGCGGTTGTGTAGCCGGCGCCGGAACCATGCAGCCTGTTAAGAAATCCCAGGCAGCCGTTAATATTTATGCTTCCAAAGCAAACCACAAAAACTGTCATGAGACAGAATATGTAAAAGAGCTGGATAAACTGGTTGATTAGTGGTTGTTTTAAATTACATTTTCCTTTATAATAATATGTAATTTTGGTAACTCAAAACACTGCTTTCCTGATGGTGAAAGAAAGTCTATGTTTCAGGCTTCGTGTACCAGAAGGGGAGCAGTGTTTTTTATATACCAGGAACTTCCGTTTTAGAGGTAATTGAAAATACATGGCAGATAAAAAACAAAAAATACTGATCGTAGACGATTCAGAGATGAACAGGGACATACTGGCTGTAATGTTAGGCAGTGATTATGAGATCCTGGAAGCTGAAAATGGTCTTGAAGCTATAGAGATCCTTCAACAGGGAATGACAGACATTGATCTGATCCTGTTGGATATTATGATGCCGGAGATGGATGGGTTTGACGTGCTTGGCTTTATGAAGCGCAGCCATATGACAGAAGTGATCCCGGTGATCATGATCTCATCTGAAAGTTCTTCTTCCTATATAGAGAAGGCATATGAGATGGGAGCAGCTGACTATATCAGCCGTCCTTTTAATGCCCTGATCGTAGGACGAAGAGTTATCAATACACTGATGCTTTATGCCAAGCAGAAGCGTCTGGTGCAGATGGTAGCAGACCAGGTCTACGAAAGAGAAAAAAACAACGATATGATGGTCAATATTTTAAGTCATATCGTAGAGTTCAGAAATGGAGAGAGCGGACAGCATGTGCGCCATATCCATATGATGACAGAGATACTTTTGCAGCATTTGCAAAAGAGGATCACAAAGTATCAGATCACACAGGAAGATATTGTCCGTATAGCAACGGCATCAGCTCTTCATGACATAGGAAAGATCAGTATACCGGATACCATCTTAAATAAACCGGGAAAACTGACTAAAGAAGAATATGAGATTGTGAAGACCCATTCTATGGCAGGTGCCCAGATGTTAGACGCACTGCCTGAATATAAGGATACGCCTTTTGTAAAGACTGCTTATGAGATCTGCAGGTGGCACCATGAGCGCTACGACGGAAAGGGATATCCGGACGGATTAAAGGGAGAAGAGATCCCTATTTCTGCCCAGATCGTTTCTGTTGCAGATGTATATGATGCTCTTACCAGTGAGCGATGTTATAAAAAGGCTTTTTCACATGAAAAGGCAATGGAGATGATCTTAAATGGAGAATGCGGGCAGTTCAGTCCGCTGATCTTAGAGTGTCTCCAGGACTCATCCCAGGAGATCCAGGAAAATCTTTGTGGAAATCCTACAGGAAAAACCAGTGATAAACAGGTTTACAGTGTGGTAGAAGAGATACTGGAACACAAGGACATTGGAGAAAGTTCCTATTCTGGAAACTGGATGGAAAGGAACTGGGAAAAAGCAGCATTTTTCAATACCTGGAGCAATGAGCTGCAGTTTGATTACAACAGCAGTACAGGTATGATCTATTTTTCAGACTGGGGCGCTGCACTTTTGGGCCTGACGAAAAATAATATTGATCTGGGAAAAGAAAAACAGCTGTTAGAGCCTTGTGTGGATGTAGAACAGGTGATCAGCCGGATCAAAGAAACATGTCCGGAAAAACCTGAAGTCACTATGGATGTGGAACTGCATCGGCCGGATGGAAGTTTTATTTATGAATTACGATTAAGATCTCTCTGGACAAAAGAGGAAACTTCGACTTATACAGGTACCATTGGAGTAGCCAAAATCAAAAGTGGCAAAAAAATGGGGGGGGGGGCAAAATGAATTGCCGGGAATTAGACGAACTGGTCGTTCAGTTAAAAAAGATATTTGACGTAGTCCGCCTTGTAGATGTAGATAAGACAGAAGTTGTCATGCCGGAACAGTCCCATGCCTGCTATGCAGTCTGGAACAGGCAGGAGCGGTGTGAAAACTGTATCTCTGCCAGAGTCGTTGCCCAGAGGCGCCAGCTGACAAAGATCGAATTTGTAGACTCCAAAATATATCTTGTGATCTCTCACTATGTGGAAATCGATGGAAAGGGATATGCTTTAGAGATGGTAACAGAAATCCGGGATGAGCTGCTTTTTGGAGCTTATGGACGGAGTGAGCTGATCGAGAAGATCGAGCAGTATAACAATAAGATATATCGTGATCCCCTTTCCGGTGCTTTTAACCGGAGATATTATGAAGAGCAGGCCTGCCATATGGTATATATGGACGGTGTTGCCATGATCGATGCAGATGATTTTAAGGAGATCAATGATAAATATGGACATATGGTAGGAGACCTGGCGCTGAAAGCCTATACAGAAGGTGTCTTCTCCGTGATCCGAAGTACAGACATACTGATCCGCTATGGCGGTGATGAGTTTGTCTTACTGATCAATCATGTTCTAAAAGATGTTTTTATTGATAAGCTGGAGAGAATATGCAAAGCTGTTTCTGCGAAAAAAGTAGAAGGATATCCGCAGATCCAGTTATCAGTGAGTATCGGAGGCGTCTATAAAGGCGGTCCGGTGAAAACAGCCATTGCCCTTGCGGACAGTGAAATGTATAAAGTAAAAAAGTTAAAAAACAGTGTATCTGTTTATGAAGGAGGAGAGTAGTCGTGAGTTTAAAAGAGTGTTATGATAAGATGGGTGCTGATTATGAAGATGTATTATCCAGACTTAGAAGTGAAGTGCTGGTACGCAAGTTTGCTTTGAAATTTCTGGATGATGACAGTTATGCCAATTTAAAGGCAGCGATGGAAAGCGGAAACGCCCCGGAAGCATTTCGCGGCGCTCATACCTTAAAAGGTGTTGCCCAGAATGGACCTCTTTATAAGGCAGCAGCAGAAGTAACAGAGAGCCTGCGTCCATCAGAAACAAGCTCCGGTGATATGGAAAAAGCAGCTAAGTTGATGCCTGCAGTAGATGAAGAATATGCACGCACCATAGCTGCTATTAAAGAACTTTAAGTAGTGCAGTTTACAGGAAGTTTTACCGTAAATTTAGATCCAAGGTCCGGCTGGCTGGTCACCTCAATGGTGCCGCCACAGAGACTGAGGATCTTTTTTACTAATGTCAGTCCAAGGCCATTGCCTTCCATGCTGCGGCTGCCTTCTGCCTGGTAAAATTTGTCAAAAATATGTTTTTGCACCTTTCCGGTCATGCCAATGCCCTGTAAATCCTGATAGTTGATGATGTAATCCCGCATCGTGGTGCTGATGCTACCACTGATTCGATTTCCGTTTGCTTTCAGGAAATTGAACGCCGTATTCGTGGATTCCTTGCAATCAC
>OGLW01001013.1_pt1 | contig 9882 bp, 4 predicted proteins | sample 1572961 | NCBI WGS metagenome assembly OGLW01 (sample SAMEA2581880, study PRJEB24529) | metagenome | biome: Human gut stool | place: China | collected 2011
GCACTCCCTGGCTGTGGCAGCTGGAGGAGCGCCATCTGGATTCGGTGCAGGCCATGCTGGAGCGCACCTATGATGTTTCCGGTGATGACCTTGCCGGACAGCTCACTGAGGTAGCCGGAAAACTGGCTGAGGAATACTGGACGGAGCATCAGCAGGACTTCTTCTATATCGTTGACGGTTCCTTTTTGGAGGAATATGATGAGTATAACATCGGAGTGCAGTTCAAGGCAGCCGCCACCGTCAGCATCACTTACGCTTTGATGTCCCGCTGTGGACTGGAGCCGGAACGCTACTTCGACCACGAAGATTTCATGGCGATCTTTGATTTCAACACCCCGTCCACCATCGGGGCGCTGGGAACAGCGGTCAGCCAGATCAACCAGCAGGTGCTGCGGCAGATCGGCGTCACCGTCCGAAATGCAGAGCGCGAAGCCAACCAAGAAAGGAGCAAGCAAGATGAACAATCCCATGACCTACATCCAGAACGGAGACTATCTGATTCCCGACCTGAAGCTGAGCCAGCAGCCGGAGAAACCCCTGGGCAAGTACGGCAGGATGAGGAAAACCTACCTGAAGGAACACCGTCCCATCCTCTACAACCAGATGCTGCTGAGCGAGAAGCTGTACCCGCACCTTCTGGAGATCGACGAGACCGCCCAGAGCAGACTGGAGCAGATGATGCCCCAGCTGGCGAAGGAAGCGGGAGCCACCGAGGAACTGAAAGCCAGCGATCCCATGAAGTGGGTGGGGCTGATGAACACCTGCAAAGCTCAGGCCGAGGAAATCCTGATGGCGGAGCTTATCAACAGCTGACCCTAAACCTGTTCCTCTCCGAAGCGGAACAGATCCAATCCATAGATGAAGCAGAGAATGTAGCGCATACATCCTCTGCTTTTTCTTTTGCCCAAAATGACATCGACCATGTGCTGCGTTTGGGCGGCAATACAGACCGTCAAAGGGAGCGTGTGGTTGCAGCCTTTGAAAAGCAGAAAACCACCGCTGAGATTGCCGAGATACTGAAAACGCTGTACCACGGCGGCAATGGCCTTGGCAGCGTGAGCGCATGGTATGCCGAGGATGGTATCCATCTTTCACATGGGAAGTCTGTCCGTTATGACAGGTCTGCCCAGGTCATTTCCTGGGAGAGCGCCGCAGAGCGTATCGGGGAGCTTTTGGAGAGCGGCCAGTTTGCCTCCAATGTGGAGCTTGCAGAAGCGGCAGGCTATGAACGCTCCCTCCTTGCAGAAAAACTTTGGCATCTGTACCACGATTTCAGCGATAAAGCCAGAGATTCCGGGTATCTGTCCTGTCTGTCCGGTATTCAGAGAACCGGGTTCCCGGAAGAAACTGCATGGCTTGCCGAGCAGCTGAGTGACCCGGCTTTCCGCCAAACCCTAAAGGAAGAATACGCTGCCTTCTGGACTGACTATCAGCAGGACCGTGACCTGTTGCGCTTTCATTACCATAGGCCAAGGGAAATCTGGGAGAACCTGAAGGACCTTGACCTGCCCCGCAGGACCTTTTCTTCGGACCTTTCCCAAGTGCCAACCGTCCAGCATTTCATTACCGAGGATGAGATCGACGCCGCCATGACCGGCGGCAGCAGTTTTGCCGGAGGAAAAGGCCGTATCTATGCGTTCTTCATGGAAAACCATACGGATAAGGAAAAAGTGAGATTCCTTAAAGACGAGTATGGCATTGGCGGACGCTCTCATGCCCTGTCCGGCGCAACACACAGCGGCGAAGATCACGATGGGAAAGGACTGCACTATAAAAAGCAGGACTGCCCGGATGTTCACTTGAACTGGGAAAAGGTTGCCAAGCGCATTACCTCACTTGTCCAGAAAGACCGCTATCTTACCGAACAGGAACAGGCACAGTATGACAAGATCCAGTCTGAACAGGAACTGGCCGAAGAAGATGCCATTCAAGCCCAGCAGCCGGAGATGGAGAAAGGAACACCAAAGCCTACCCTTGGGGAGCAGTTTGAGCAGTATAAGCCTGTGGTGACTGCCGCCATTTCTGAGGATACCGCATACCGCAATGCCTGCGGGCATTCTGACCGTGAAAATGCTGTCATCGAGGGCAATGCCGCTGTGCGCCGTGCGATTCTTGGCTCTAAGGATATGGAGCTGATCCGCCTTTATTCGGATGTGCCGGAGTTCCGTCAGCGTTTACACCGGGAAGTGATCGACGAGACCTATCCAAAGCTCCATGAGCTTCTGCGCCCTCTTTCTCAGGAAGATATTGATACTGCCCTTTGTGCATGGAACGGCAATATCGAGAGTAAACACGCTGTTGTCCGCTATATGAAAGACCATGCAAGAGAAAAAGATACCGCCGCATGGCTGTCTCAGGAATACGGCGGCAGTAACAGCAACAGCCTGTTCGTTGTCCGTGCCGGAAGCCCGGAGGAAACACAGCTGCCCTGGCCGAAGGTACAGCGCAGGCTTGCCCAGCTCATTCAGGAGGACCGGTTCTATACCGAAGAAGAACAGGATCGTTTTGACAATATCGACCCTATTGCCATCCGGGAAGCTCTGGAGGAAAGAGGGATCGTCAACGGACAGGTGGCAGACCCGGAAAAACTGGACAATGACCCGTTTATCCAACAGGTGATGTCGGATGCCGAGCAGATCGCAGCTGCCGAGACAGAACAGACTTCCGATGTTTCCATTTCCGATGAGGAATATGATGCAGTTCGCCGCCCAACTCCGCAAAGAACCTCCTATGACCCTGCCGCCCCGGTTTATGCCGTGGGTGATACCGTGTATATCGAGAATGACGCCTATCAGATCACCGAGCTGCGGGAGGACACCGTACAGCTTCTGCCCACCGGGATGGTATATCCCATCTACCGGACAGAGCGCAAAGAACAGTTCGAGCAGCTGCTTCGGGCAGACCGCCGCAATGCTTACTATACCGAGTTTCTTCCTATTGACCCGGACAAGGCAGATCAGGACTTGCGGGATGTATTGGCTCATGGACTGATGGATGAAGCGGATAAAAAGCAGATTTCCACGCTGCTGCAATCCGGCAGGAGCAACAGCGAGATCGCCTACTGGTTGAGCAGAGCCTATTCCGGTGAGATCGAGACACTGAATCTGGAGACCGGCGATATTGCCGATTACCGTACCACGGCACAGGGCATGGAGCTGGAAGTCATGGATGCAGAGGAAAAGCGTCTGGCTATGCTGTATTTCCGCTGGGATGAGGTTGCGCCTTTGTTGCGCGGGATGTATACCCGTCAGCTGGATGGCTTTGGACAAGAACAGCCCCAACCGTCTGCCGAACCCCCAGCCTTTCATTCCGAGACCGTGGCCGTCTATCCGGGCGATAAGAACAATCTGCCTTATGATGTGGTGGTGGAACGGTTGCATATTGAGGAGCCGGAGCCGCCAGCCCCTGTAACAGAGCCGGAGAAAACCTTTGAGGAAGTGCTGGATGAACACCCGGTTTCCATTCAGGTCAACGGCCAGTGGCAGACCTTCCCCAATGCCAAAGCTGCCGAGGAAGCCTCTTATGAGGAATACAAGGCTAACCTGCGCCGCAATGCACAGAACTTCCGCATTACCGATGAGCATTTGGGTGAAGGCGGTCCAAAAGCCAAGTTCCAGGCAAATATCAATGCCATTCGTTTGCTGAAAGAGCTGGAAGTTGCCGGACAGCAGGCAAGCCCCGAACAACAGGAGATTCTTTCCCGCTATGTGGGCTGGGGCGGTATTCCTGATGCTTTTGACCCAGAGAAACTGGCATGGGCTTCCGAGTATACCCAGCTGAAAGAGCTGCTGACCCCGGAGGAATATGCCGCCGCCAGAAGCTCTACCCTCAACGCGCACTACACCAGTCCCACGGTAATCCGGGCCATCTATGAAGCGGTGGGCCGTATGGGATTTGAGACCGGAAATATTCTGGAGCCGTCTATGGGTGTGGGCAATTTCTTCGGTATGCTGCCGGAGGAAATGCGAAACAGTCGTCTGTACGGCGTGGAGCTGGACCCGGTTTCCGGGCGTATCGCAAAGCAGCTCTATCCCAAGGCGGACATCACAGTAGGCGGCTTTGAGACCACCGACAGGCGTGACTTCTTTGACCTTGCCATCGGCAATGTACCTTTCGGTCAGTATCAGGTCAATGACAAAGCCTACAACAAGCTGAATTTCAACATTCATAATTACTTTTTCGCCAAAGCACTGGATCAGGTGCGTCCCGGCGGTGTGGTAGCTTTTGTGACCTCCCGCTATACCATGGACGCCAAGGATTCCACCGTGCGCCGCTATCTTGCCCAGCGTGCTGAGCTGCTGGGAGCGATCCGTCTGCCGAATGACGCGTTCAAAAAGAATGCCGGTGCCGAGGTTGTATCGGACATTATCTTTCTCCAAAAGCGGGACCGTCCGCTGGACATTGCACCAGAGTGGACGCAGACCGGCATTATCAGGGTTCCCGCAAAGTCGCAAGACTTTGTGGGAGAAGGAGGAGCGACGGAGCAAGCGAGCTTTTCGCCGCAAGGCGGAAACGAGCAGGCGCAGTCCGCGACGACGCAGGATGGGTTTGCCATCAACCGGTATTTTATCGACCACCCGGAAATGGTGCTGGGCAGACAGGAGCCGGTAAGCACTGCACATGGTATGGACTACACCGTGAACCCTATCGCGGGACTGAAGCTTTCCGACCAGCTGCATGATGCGGTGAAGTATATTCATGGCACTTATCAGGAGGCAGAGCTGCCGGAGCTGGGCGAAGGCGAAGCCATTGACACCTCCATTCCTGCCGACCCCAATGTGAAGAACTATTCCTATGCCATTGTAGACGGGCAGGTGTACTACCGGGAAAACAGCCGTATGGTGCGCCCTGACCTGAATGCCACCGCCGAAGCCCGTGTAAAAGGACTGGTGGGGCTGCGGGAATGTGTCCAGCAGCTCATTGATCTGCAAATGGACGCCGCCACACCGGACAGCGCCATCCAGGATAAACAGGCGGAACTGAACAGCCTCTATGACAGCTTTTCTGCAAAATATGACCTGATCAATGACCGGGCGAACCGACTGGCCTTTGCCGATGATTCCAGCTACTATCTGCTCTGCGCGCTGGAAGTCATTGACGAGGACGGCAAGCTGGAACGCAAGGCGGATATGTTCACCAAGCGCACCATCAAGCCCCACAAGGCGGTGGACACCGTGGATACCGCCAGTGAAGCCCTTGCTGTCTCCATCGCGGAGCGAGCCTGTGTGGATATGGCGTATATGTCGGAGTTGACCAATAAGACCAGCGACGAACTGGCTGCCGAGCTGCAAGGCGTAATCTTCCGTGTACCGGGACAGCTGGAGAAAGACGGCACACCCCATTATGTGACTGCTGATGAATACCTCTCCGGCAATGTACGCCGCAAACTGCGTCAGGCGCAGCGGGCGGCACAGCAGGACCCTTCTTTTGCAGTCAATGTGGAAGCCCTTACCGCCGCCCAGCCCAAAGACCTGAATGCGTCGGAGATCGAGGTGCGTCTGGGCGCTACCTGGATTGACAAGGAATATATCCAGCAGTTTATGTACGAGACCTTCAACACCCCGTTTTATCTCCAGCGCAGCATTGAGGTCAACTATTCCTCCTTTACTGCTGAATGGCAGATCAAGGGGAAATCTTCCGTATCCTACAACGATGTGGCAGCCTACACCACCTACGGAACCAGCCGTGCCAATGCCTACAAGATTTTGGAGGACAGCCTGAACCTGCGGGATGTCCGTATCTATGACACCATAGAGGACGCAGACGGAAAAGAGCGCCGCGTACTAAACGCCAAGGAGACCACTCTGGCTGCCCAAAAACAGCAGGCTATCCGGGAAGCCTTTAAGGACTGGATCTGGAGAGATCCGGAGCGCCGCCAGACTCTGGTGCGCCAGTACAACGAAGAAATGAACTCTACCCGTCCCCGCGAGTATGATGGCAGCCATATCACTTTTGGCGGCATGAACCCGGCCATTACCCTGCGGGAACACCAGAAAAGCGCTATCGCCCATGTGCTGTATGGAGGAAATACCCTGTTGGCACATGAAGTAGGCGCAGGCAAAACTTTTGAGATGGTAGCTGCTGCGATGGAAGCCAAACGCCTGGGCTTGTGCCAGAAATCTCTCTTTGTGGTTCCAAACCACCTGACCGAGCAGTGGGCGTCGGAGTTTCTGCGCCTCTATCCTTCTGCCAACATCTTAGTCACCACCAAAAAGGACTTTGAGACCCATAACCGCAAAAAGTTCTGCGCCCGTATTGCGACCGGTGACTACGACGCCATCATCATGGGACACAGCCAGTTTGAGCGTATCCCCATCAGCCGGGAGCGTCAGGAACGGCTTCTCTATGAGCAGATCGACGAGATCACCGAGGGGATTGCAGAGGTACAGGCCAGCGGCGGCGAGCGTTTTACCGTCAAGCAGCTGGAGCGTACCAGAAAGTCTCTGGAAGCCAGACTGGAAAAGCTGCAAGCCGAGGGGCGAAAAGACGATGTGGTAACTTTTGAGCAGCTGGGGGTGGACCGTTTGTTTGTGGACGAGGCCCACAACTATAAAAACCTGTTTCTATACACAAAAATGCGGAATGTGGCTGGTCTTTCCACATCGGACGCGCAGAAATCCTCCGATATGTTTGCCAAGTGCCGCTATATGGATGAGATCACCGGAAACCGTGGCGTGATCTTTGCCACCGGCACCCCGGTCAGCAACTCCATGACCGAGCTTTACACCATGCAGCGTTATCTTCAGTATGAACGCCTGCAAGAGCTGAACATGACCCACTTCGACTGCTGGGCTTCCCGATTTGGGGAGACCGTCACAGCATTGGAGCTGGCACCGGAGGGAACCGGCTACCGGGCAAGAACGAGATTCAGCAAGTTCTTTAACCTGCCGGAGCTGATGAACCTGTTCAAAGAAGTGGCTGACATTAAGACTGCCGACCAGCTGAATCTGCCTACCCCGGAAGTGGAATACCACAACATCGTGGCGCAGCCCACCGAACATCAGCAGGAAATGGTCAAGGCCCTTTCGGAGCGCGCATCGCTGGTACACAGCGGAACCGTTGACCCGTCCCAGGACAATATGCTCAAGATTACCTCGGATGGCCGTAAACTGGGGCTGGACCAGAGGATCGTCAACCAGATGCTGCCGGACGAACCCGGAACAAAGGTCAATCAATGCGTAGAGAACATCATGCAGATCTGGCGGGATGGCGAGGCTGATAAATTAACCCAGCTGGTGTTCTGTGATATTTCTACCCCGCAGGCAAAAGCTCCTGCAAGCAAGGCGGCGAAAACGCTGGATAATCCACTGCTTCACGCACTGGAAGGCGCTGTACCTCTGCCGGAGCAGGAACCGGCCTTTACGGTGTATGACGATATTCGTCAGAAGCTCATTGCTCAGGGGATGCCTGCTGACCAGATCGCTTTTATCCATGAAGCTAACACCGAAGTGCGGAAAAAGGAGCTGTTCTCTAAAGTCCGTACCGGTCAGGTGCGTGTGCTTATGGGCAGCACCGCCAAGATGGGCGCAGGCACCAATGTGCAGGACCGTCTGGTGGCACTTCATGACCTGGACTGTCCGTGGAGACCGGGAGACCTTGCCCAGAGAAAGGGCCGTATCGAGCGCCAAGGCAACCAGAATCCCCTTGTCCATGTGTACCGCTATGTGACCGAAGGAACCTTTGACGCATATCTCTGGCAGACGGTCGAGAATAAGCAGAAATTCATCAGCCAGATCATGACTTCTAAATCGCCGGTGCGCTCCTGCGATGATGTGGATGAAACGGCGCTTTCCTTTGCCGAGATCAAGGCTCTGTGCGCCGGAGACCCCCGTATCAAAGAGCGTATGGATCTGGATGTGGAGGTATCCCGCCTGAAGCTGATGAAAGCCGACCACCAGAGTAAGCAGTACCGCTTGGAGGATCAGTTGCTCAAATATTTCCCGGAGGAGATTGAAAAGCACAAGGGCTTTATCAAAGGCTTTGAATCTGACCTGGAGGTTTTGGCAGCTCACCCGCACCCGGAGGACGGCTTTGCCGGTATGGAGATCCGTGGAGATCTGCTGACCGATAAGGAGAACGCCGGTGCTGCCCTTTTGGATGCCTGCAAGGAGGTCAAAACCTCCGATCCGGTGCAGATCGGCAGCTACCGGGGCTATGCCATGTCTGTGGAATTTTCCGCTTGGAAACAGGAATATACGCTCCTGCTAAAAGGACAGATGACCCACAGGGCAACCCTTGGTACAGACCCTCGCGGAAATCTTACCCGTATCGACAATGCCCTCGCCCAGATGCCCCAGCGTCTGGAGGCGGCAAAGGCCCAGCTGGATAACCTCTATCAGCAGCAGGCTGCCGCAAAGGAGGAAGTTGGAAAGCCATTCCTTTATGAAGAAGAACTAAAAAGCAAAAACGCCCGGCTGGTGGAGCTGGATACCCTGCTCAACATCGACGGAAAGGGACCGGCACACGATGAAGCTGTCGTTGCCAAAAGCACACGGCCTTCGGTATTGGACCATCTAAAACGCCCGGTGCCGCCCCGCAGTACAGACAAGAAGCCAAAACAGCATGAGGAGGTGCGATAACATGAATACCAACGATCTAAATACAGCCCTTTATGAAAAGATGGCTGCCGAGCAGGACAAATACAGGGACTGGCTGAAAAGCCAGCCCCCGGAAGAAATCCTGCACCACACTTATGAGTACACCATCCGTGAGGACATCGTGATGGCGATGGAGGAACTGGAGCTGACTGATGCCCAGGCTCAGGCACTTTTGGAATCTCCCTCTCCGCTGGCGGATGTGTACCGTTATTTTGAAAAGCTGGAGACCGGCTATATGGATGTGATCCGGGACAGTATTGAGAACCGTGCCGACGATGTGTGCAGAGCTAAAGAGGAACTGCGAACAACACCGGTCTATCCCCACTCTGCCGCCTATGCGAGAGAACATAGGGAACTGGAGCAGTACCGGGTTTCCAACAATGCAAATCTCCAATGCAAGGAGTCCATTGAAGCGGCGGTGCGGGAACACTTCGACGGAATGTATCTCAGTCACGATGCGGCAAAGGGTGTGATCGAGACCTATGGCATGGAGCGTGTGGCGCTGGTCCTTGCCAACACCGTCCAGCTTCAGGACTGGGATGGGCGTTACTCCCGACGCAATAAGGAATGGGCCAAGACCATTCCCAACGATAATCCCGAAACCGTCCGTTGTGGTTATGTCCTGAACAGCCACCCTGCTGTGCTGGATGGCTTTATTGATCTGGTGCGAGAAGAACAGCAGCGCAGCCGTACTCAGGGAGAAAAGATACAACCGTCCCGCCCCTCTGTACGGGATAAGCTCAAGCAGGAACTGCCTGCCCATAAGCCTGCCGCCCCGAAGAAACAGGGACCGGAGAGATAACCATGGCAAAGCGTAAGCGGGATATGCAATTAAACTTTAGAGTTTCAGCGGAGGAGCTTGCTGTGATTGAGCAAAAAATGTCTCAGTTTGGAACCTCCAACCGTGAAGCCTATCTAAGAAAAATGGCGCTGGATGGGTATGTAGTCAAGCTGGAGCTGCCGGAGCTGAAGGAGCTTGTTTCCCTGATGCGCCGAAACAGCAACAACTTAAACCAGCTGACCCGTAAAGTGCATGAGACTGGGCGGGTTTATGATGCTGACTTGGAGGATATATCCCAGCGGCAGGAACAGTTATGGGAGGGCGTAGAGGAAATCCTTACCCAGCTTTCCGAACTTTTATAACAGGGATAGATACTCCATTTGCGGAGGGAGGAACGGCATTACTTCGCTGCTCCTCTCTCCGCTTTTTCTTTTTATCGGTATCCTTGTCTTTTGCCTGCCCATGCCGGATAATATGATTAGAAAAGATACCAAGAACGCTGCA
>OGLW01001021.1_pt1 | contig 9792 bp, 9 predicted proteins | sample 1572961 | NCBI WGS metagenome assembly OGLW01 (sample SAMEA2581880, study PRJEB24529) | metagenome | biome: Human gut stool | place: China | collected 2011
GCGCAGGAAGTCCCGGGTGCGGACAGTCTCGCCGTTCTTGCGGAGAATGCCGATGGCCGCGATGTTGGCCGACGCGCCGATGGGGGTCAGGTTGCCGCCCAGCGTCGCGCCGGTAAGCAGACCGAAGTAGAACAGCTCCGGCTCAATGCCCGCGCCGCCGTTCATGAGGGCGGCGACGCCCTGTACCACCGGCAGCATGGCCGCCACATAGGGGATGTTGTCGATGAAGGCCGACAGCCCCACCGACGCGGCCACCAGCAGCAGGTAAAGATGCAGCGGCTCGTCTCCGGCTGCGGAGTAGAACAGCTGCGCCGCCGCGTCGATGACGCCCGCCCTGCTCACTCCTTCCAGCAGAATAAAGAGGCTGAAGAGCAGCAGCAGGGTGTCATAATCCAGCGCCCGGAACGTCTCGGCCAGCGGCCTCAGGGAGCGGCTGCGCCAGCAGGCGCGGGCGGCACCGAAGAGGCACAGCCCCATGCAGACGAGCCCGCTGCGCAAGGTATAGAGCAGATGCAGCACGCCGCCAGAGGGCTCAGGCAGGAAGGACGCCGCGATGAGCAGACCTACCGTCAGCAGGAGAAGCGCCGTGGGGACATCGTCCTCCACCTCCGTTTCCACCGTGACATGGACGGGCTGGCGCTGGTCCCGGAACAGCCAGAACAACACCCCCAGCGAGGCCAGCGCTCCCAGCTCCACGCTCCAAAAGATGCCGGGCCGGCCCTCCATCCAGAAGAAATCGAAGAAATTCATCCCCGCAAAGCCGCCCAGCAGGATGCTCGTGGTGTCCCCCACCAGCGTTGCCGCGCCCTGTAAATTGGACGACACCGCAATGGCGATGAGCACCGGCACCGGCGACAGTTTCAGCCGCCGGGCGATGGCAAGCCCTACCGGAGCCACCATCAGCACGGTGGCCACATTGTCCACAAAGGCACTGATGAACCCCGCCAGCAGCGCCAGCACCGACACGGCCCACCGGACATCCGGCACATGGGCAATGAGCTCCTCAGCCAGCCGGGCGGGCATCTTGCTCTGGATAAAAAGAAAGACCGTACCCATCATTCCCGCCATCATCAGCAGGACATTGAAGTCTACGGCCCGAGCGGCGTCCGCCAGCGTGAAATCGTACACGTCCAGCTTTCCCAGCAGCAGGAACGCCCCGGCCCCGCCCAGCGCGACCCAGGGGCGGTACTGCTGCACCGCCAGCATCAAGATATAAAACAGGACAAACAGGCTCAGCGCCAGTGTCATTTCGTCTCCTCCGCAGGTTCCAGAGGCTTTGCGTCTTCTTCTATCATCCGATAGCCCACGCCAAGCTCGTTGAGGATATAAGTATTGCTGCCCGGGCGGCTGCCCAGCTTTTTGCGGATATTGGCCATATTCACCTGCAGCTTCTTGGTGCTGCTGGCGTCCGTGTCGCCCCAGATGGCCCGGACGATGGCCGCATAGGTCATCACGCGCCCGGCGTGCTCGGACAGGAAAGCCACGATGTTGTATTCCGTCTGGGTCAGGCGCACCTCCTGCCCGTCCACGAACACCTTGCGGCGCTCGTAGTTGATGGTGAGGCCCTGTGCGCTGAACACCCCGCCGGGCAGACTGCCGCCGCCATAGCGGTTCACCCGCAGCGCAGCCCGCACCCGGGCCAGCAGCTCACCGGTACCGAAGGGCTTGGTGATATAGTCGTTGGCACCGAGGTCGAGGGCCTCGATCTTATCCTGCTCGGTGGTGCGGGCCGACAGGACGATGATGGGGGTCAGATACTTCTGCCGGATGGAGCGTATGGCGTCCAGACCGTCCCGGTCGGGCAGGCCGAGGTCCAGGATGACGAGGTCCGGGTTATAGGAGATGAACATGGTCATGCCCATCACGCAGGTCTGGGCCACCAGCGCCTGATAGCCGTTGGTCTCCAGCAGGGTCTGGATGAAGCTGCAGATGTTCGCCTCATCCTCGATGATAAGTACCTTGAATTTATTATTGCTCATCCTCTGTTTCCTCCGTATCCACTTCTTCGGTCTCCAGCCAGAACCGGATGGTCGTACCCTCGCCGGGCGTGCTCTCGGCCTTTATCTCGCCGCCGTGGGCTTTGATGATGGCCGCGCACACCGACAGCCCGATGCCCATGCCGTGCTTGCCGCCCGACGAGGTATCCTGCGTCAGGGTCGTGCCGGTGAAGAGGGTCTTGAGCCGCTCTTTCGGGATGCCGCAGCCGTTGTCAACGACTTCAAACACCGCCCGCTGCCCCAGCGTGAACACCCGCAGCGTCAGGCGGGTCATCCCCTTGGCGTGGAGCACCGCGTTTTCCAAAAGGTTCGTCAGCACCTGCTGGATGAGCATGGAGTCCATCGGGATGACGATGAAGTCATCCGGAAGCTTTACTTCCACCGGTACGCCGGGGTGGAGCTTCTGGAACCGCACCAGCACCGTATCCACCAGCTCTTCCAGCACGGTGGGCGTCTTCTGGATGGCGACGCCGTCGGCGTCGATGCGGGTGACGGAGAGCAGATTCTCCACCATCCGGTTGAGCCACTGGGCGTCGGCACAGGCCTCGGAAAGGAGCTTTATCTTCTGCTCCCGGCCCAGCGAGTCGTAGTTGTCGATGACCGTAGAGCAGGCCCCGTAGATGGACGTCAGCGGGGTGCGCAGGTCGTGGGAGACAGCCCGCAGGAGGTTGGCCCGCATCTTCTCCGTCTCGCTCTCCATCCGCAGCTGCTCCTGCTTTTTGATGCGGGTGGTCAGGGTGCTCGTCATAAAGGAGACCACCAGCATCACCATGCCGGAGAAGATGTTCTCCGGGATGGTGAAGTTGAAGGCAAAGTAGGGTGTGCGGAACGCGAAGTTGACCGCCAGCACGCTGATGACAGAACCGGCCACGCCCCACCAGTAGCCGTCGGTGTACATGGAAACAAAAAACACCGCCAGCAGGAACACCATCGAGGCCACACCGTCGATGCGGCCGCTGATGAACTGGATGAGCGTCACGCAGGCGAACGCCCCGATGAGCGCCGCCAAAAGTACCCAGACGTCCTTTTTCCGGAGCATCTGCTTCATTTGCTGTCCCTCCCGATATATATTCAATCCCACTGTAAAAGTATACCACAAATAAATTAAAGATACAGCAAAGGGTGGGTATTTTTCCATGGTTTCAAAGGGTTGACAAACGTGCGTTCCTGGCTCACAATAGAATCATCTTCTTTATCGTAATAAAGGAAAGGGAAAGAATATGCTGTATTTTGAGAACGACTACTGCGAGGGTGCGCATCCCGCCATCCTGCAGAAGCTGACGGAAACGAACTTCGAGAAGGTGTCCGGCTACGGCACCGACCCCTACTGCGCCAGCGCAAAGGAGAAGATACGCGCCGCCTGCGCCTGCCCCGAGGCAGATGTCTTCTTCATCTCCGGCGGCACCCAGGCCAACTCCATCGTCATCGCCTCCACGCTCCGCCGCTGGGAAGGCGTCGTCGCCGCCGCCACCGGCCATGTGGCCGGTCATGAGGCGGGTGCCATCGAGTTCACCGGCCACAAGGTCATCGGCCTGCCCCAGAAAAACGGCAAGCTGGATGCCGCCACGGTGGAGGATTTCTGCAAGACCTTCTACGCCGACTCGAACCACGACCACATGGTCTTCCCCGGCATGGTGTATATCTCCCACCCCACCGAGTACGGCACCCTGTACAGCAAGGCTGAGCTCGAGGCCCTGTCCGCCGTCTGCCACACCTACCACATGCCCCTCTTCGTGGACGGCGCACGTCTGGGTTATGCGCTGGTGAGCGAGGGTACCGATGTGACCCTGGCAGACCTCGCCCGGCTCACCGACGTCTTTTACATCGGCGGCACCAAGGTGGGCGCACTCTGCGGCGAGGCCGTGGTCTTCCCCCACGGCGCACCGGCCCACTTCATGACCATGGTCAAGCAGCAGGGCGCTCTGCTGGCCAAGGGCCGCCTCATGGGCATCCAGTTCGACGTCCTCTTCACCGACGACCTCTACACCCGCATCAGCCGCAACGCCATCGAGACGGCCAACGCCCTCAAGAAGGGCCTCGCCGCAAAGGGCTACCGCTTCTTTATGGACTCCCCCACCAACCAGCTCTTTGTCGTGCTGGAAAACACCCAGCTGGCCGCGCTGGAAGGCAGGGCAAAGTTCGGCTTCTGGGAGAAGTTCGACGACCGCCACACCGTCGTCCGCATCGCCACCAGCTGGGCCACTAAGATGGAAGAGATCGAGCAGCTCATCGCTCTGATGTAACTGCCAAAACTTTTCCCTCCGTTTTATGCGAAACGCCGGTTGCTTTTGGGGCGTCAATATGCTATCTTTGAAAGAAACACGAGTGGAAGGAAGGTTTTCTCTATGGGCTTTTTTGACAGGCTCTTCGGCGGCAGGGCAAAGACTGCGGAAGAGACGCGGTTCTCCGGTGAAAAGATGGTCGTCAAAGCCCCCATGGACGGCATCGTTCTCCCGCTGGAGCAGATCCCCGATGAGACGTTCGCCACCGCCATTCTGGGGCCCGGCTGCGGCATTGAGCCCACCGGCGACACCGTGTACGCCCCGTTTGACGGCACCATCACGCAGGTGGCTTCCACCCTGCACGCCATCGGCATCACCAGCGACGACGGCATCGAGCTGCTGATCCATGTCGGCATGGACACCGTCGAGATGCAGGGCAAGGGCTTCACCGCTCTGGTCAAGGAAGAGCAGAAGGTCAAGGCCGGCACCGCTCTGCTGAAGGTCGATCTGGACGCCATCCGCGCTGCCAACCACCCCACCACCACCGCCATCATCGTGACCAACGCCGATGACCTGCCAAAGCTCCATATCATCGCGGGCGGCATCGTCTCCACCGGCACGCCGCTGTTCAAATTCGAGTAAGATACAAAAAAGACATCTGCCGCCGGCAGATGTCTTTTTTGTTATGCTCATGCTTTTTCGGGCTTATACTGCAGGACCCGCTCGGAGACGAGGCCGTTGAAGAACTGGATGAAGGGTCCGAGGCAGAACGCGCAGATGAGGGTACCCAGACCCACAAGACCGCCCAGGAGCCAGCAGAGCAGGGCGCAGAAGGCGTCGGTGAAGACGCGGCAGCCGAAGTACTGGAAGTGCGTGTAGTCCCGCAGACCCAGCGAGAGGTAATCGTAGGGCGCAATGCCGAGGTCAGCCGTCTGGTAGAGAGACGCGCCCAGCGCCGTCACAAGGACGGCCAGCACCACCCACACCAGCTGTTCCGGCAGGGACGCTGCCGGGCCGAAGGCCGCGGCAATGGGGTCGTAGAAGAAGGTTATGATGAACCCCATGCCGATGCCGTTGACGAAGGTGCCAAGGCCGATGTACTTGCGCCCGAACCAGAATTCCAGCGCAAAGAAGAGGATGTTGGTGGCGACGTTCTGCACGCCCAGCGAGATGCCCAGCAGCTCGGCAAGGCGCATATTCAGCGCGCTGATGGAGTCGTTGCCGAGATGGGACTGCTTGAAGAGGGCGATGCCCAGACCAATAATGACAATGCCCACCACCATCCCCACGATGCGGCGGGTGGTCGGCTTTTGGGTGGTCGAAGTGCTCATGAAACGGCCTCCTGATTTCTTTTTCTCTATTATAACGCTGCAGGAGGGTCGGCGCAATCAATATTGCACAATTCTCTGTTTCATTGTGGAAAACTCATCGTCTCAGGTCTTCTTCCAGCCGGGCCTTGTCCAGCCCCTCGCCGATGACGATGAGCACCTGCTGTCCCTGCGGGATGGGGGCCGCCGTCAGACCGGCGGCGGCAGCATTCAGCTCATACCACCGGCCATCGTCCTCCACGAAGCCTTTCACACGGAGGACGTTTCCGCAGGCGGGGTCGGTGAAGAGGGACGGGATGTTCTTTTCCAGCTGAGCGCGGGGCAGACCCAGCTCGAGGAAGTAGGCCGAGGTGAAAGCATCGTGCTCGTCAAAGCGGAGCTTTTCGCAGCTGGCCTGCCGGAAGCCGCACTTTGCGATGCGGGCCATATCGTCGCCGGTCAAATCGGCCCAGTCCTTCGCAATGATCTCCTCCGGGCCGAACTTCCGGGAGCACTTGCAGGCTTCCAGCGCACGGGCCAGATGGGCTTCTGCCCCCTGCTTCTGCGCGTCAGAGGCCAGCTGACAGCGGCTCAGGAGGACACTGCCCGCCCATGCACTCTCGGAAGCGAGGATATATTCTGCCTGCGGGGAAAGCACCTCCGGCAGAAGAGCATCCACGATGGCGATGACATTGCCCAGCTGATACCAGCGGTCCAGCGGCTCGTCCCGCAGCACGTCGAAGAACTCATCCACGTCAAAGATGCCGCTGGGCTCCACGATGACCCGCTCAAAGCCCCGCATGGCCATGGAGATGAGCTTCGTCCGCATCCGGCGCTGGTGGGTGTCGCAGTCGCAGCCGCCGCTGATGGTTTCCAGCTCCACGCCCTGCGCCTCCAGATCCTGAAGCAGCATGGCGTCCACGTTCACTGCGCCGAAGTCGTTTTCCAGCACACAGACTTTGACGCCCTGCCCGGCCCACCATGCTGCGTATCTGCGCAGGAAGGTGGTCTTCCCTGCCCCGAGAAATCCTGTGATCAGATCTACCTGTACCATATTCCGTCCCTCCGTCGGTTTCTTTTTCCGCTGTCAGTATAAGCGAACGAGGCCGGATTGTCAAACAGAGGAAACGGCCCTTTCCCGGTCTGGGAAAGGGCCGTTCCGCCGCAATGCTGGGAGTTCCTTACAGGAATTCGACGCTGCCGTCCTCGATGTGGTACATCGCACCGACGACCCGCAGGCCCGTTTCCTCCTCGATGTTATGGATGCACAGGCTCTTTTCGATTTCCTGCACACTGTGCCGGACATTGAGACAGCTGGCCTTGTAGGGGTCTGTTTCGTCCCCGATGGCCTTCTTGATCTCGTCCGTGATGTAGCGGATATAGCCGGAGGACTCGGAGTTGATGGCGGCATCCACTGCACCGCAGTGGGTATGGCCCAGCACCACCACCAGCCGACAGCCCAGATGGCCGGCAGCGTACTCGATGCTGCCCAGCTGGTGGTCATCGATGACATTGCCCGCCAGCCGGATGACGAACAGCTCACCGATGCCCGCCGAGAAGATGTTCTCCGGGATGACCCGGGAATCCGAACAGGTGACGATGATGGCGTAGGGCGACTGGCCCTTGGCCCAGGTGGACATCCGGATACGGCGGGAAATATCGCCGCTCCCGTTTTCCGCGTTCAGGTATTTCAGATTGCCCGCCGCCAGCTTGTAGATGGCATCGGCCGCGGTGCAGACTGGGGTCTCACGCATTGCAGCAGCCTCCTTGGGGAAAAGTGGTAAAAAATATCCTGTAAAAATGCCCGGCCGTCCAACGAAGGGCAGCCGGGCGGGAACTCAGTTTATCAGAAGTGGATGACGCCGAGGATCAGACCAGCGACGAGGCAGACGATGGAAACGCCCCACTGCCAGCCGAAGCAGTACTTGATGTGGTCCTTGATCTCGACACCGGCCAGACCGATGCCCAGATAGGTAGCGGGAGCCACCGGGCTGATGAAGGTAGCGCAGTTGCGGCAGACGACCATTGCGATGGCGATGTGAGCCGGGTTGACGCCGAACTGGTTGCCAACGCTGACCAGAACGGGCAGCAGGCCGTAGAAGTAGGAGTCGGTATCGAACAGCAGAGCCAGAGGCACGCTCAGGACGCCGATGATGATGGGCAGGAAACGGCCCATGGATGCCGGGATGAAGCTTGCCATGACGACTGCCATCTTCTCCATGATGCCGCTCTTGCTCAGGACACCGAGGAAGACACCGGCGCACAGGATGGTGGAAGCCATGCTCAGGCCAGCAGAAGCGTGGCTCTTGATGATGGAGTTGTGCAGCTTCTTGCCGCGGTAGTTGACCAGAATGCCCAGAGCGCAGCCGACCATAAAGACGTAGTAAGAGGGGAAGATGTCCAGGACCAGCACGATGATGACGGCCAGAGTCAGGATGACGTTGAAGATGAAGTTCTGGGGACGAGCCAGAGTCTCGTCCTTCTTGCCGTCGTCGGAGTCGTCGTACTTGCCGGCGTCCTCAGCAACGATGGAATCGCCGAGCTTTGCGATGCGCTTCTTCTCCTGCAGGCCCCAGAAGATGGCGGTGCCGACAGCCAGCACCAGGCCGACGACCTGCATGGGCATGAGCTGGAACCACAGGTCGTTGGGCTCCATCTCGATGACGCTTGCGGCGCGCATGGTGGGGCCGCCCCAGGGCATCAGGTTCATGACGCCCATTGCGGTGACGCAGATGAGCAGCAGGGTCTCACGGCGCATGTGCAGGCGCTTGTAGACGGGCAGCATGGCGGGGATGGTGATGAGGAAGGTGGAAGCGCCGCCGCCGTCCAGATGGCCGATGATGGCGATGAGGCAGGTCATCAGGGCAACGCCGACGACATTGTTGCCGACCTTCTTCATCAGCGCGCCGATGATCTTGTCGAACATGCCTGCATCGGTCATGACGCCGAAGAACAGGACGGAGAAGATGAAGAGGACAGCCGTACCGTGGACGCCCTTGACGCCCTCCTTGATAAAGCCAGCCATTTCATCCAGGGTGAAAGCACCGGTAGCCACCAGAATGGCTGCGGTGATGGTCGAGACGCTGACGAATGCCAGTGCAGGGACCGTGACATTGCGCAGCAGCAGGACGATGACCGCAATCACCGTTGCAAAGCCGAGCAGAGCGAGGATCGTATCACTCATGGGTTTGTACTTCCTTTCCTTTTTTCATGTGCCGGGGATGCATTCCGTTTTATCCTCCGGAATCATTCCCGTTCGTTATGGTTCCAGTATACAGGCTCAAACTTACAGTCCAAAGCCCTTCTCGTTACGGTTTGTTAAGAAATTCCTTAATATCCTGTAAGATTCCGTATGGAAGGTTGGATACAATAGAGCCGGAGCTGCATCAAAAAACAACAGGCCCCGGGGTGTTTCCACTCCGGGGCCTGCTGTCATCTTTATTTATGTGGTATATGCCGCCTTGCGGCAGTCCTCACATGGGGAAGAGAAAATCAGTTGTCAGAAATCTCGTTGACGATGACGACCAGCATGTACTTGCCGTCACTGGTCTTGGCAGTGCCCAGCTTGCCGGGCTCAACAGCATGGGTGGTGTCAGCAACTTTAGCAGTAACCAGACCCTTTACCACAATGCCCGCCTGCAGGTTTGCGTCCTTCTTGGCATTCTCGGTCTTGACCAGAGCAACACGGACCAGCTTGTTCTCGTTTGCGCCGCCAGCCTGAATGCCCAGAGCCGTCTGGACCTTGCTTCCGGTGTCAGCACCAGTCATGACGCCGCTAGCCGCAATGAGCTTGCCAGTAGTCCCAACAGCATTATCCAGAGTGATCTTTTGCTCTTCGTCAGCATTGGTGTTGGTCTCAGAATTGATGATAGCCTCGATAGCCGTCAGGGTGTTCTCAGCAGCCTTATCCACGTCCTTGTCCTGTTCGGCATTGATGCCCATCTTGGTCAGAGCTTTAGCGACATCCTTGCTCTTGACGCTGTTGCCGCAGCCGGTCAGAACGGACAGTGCCAGAACGCCGGCGAGGGCGACGGCCAGAAACTTCTTTGCCATTTTCATGATTTTTGCCTCCATAATTATGAATGATCTTACAGGCAGGCTGTCCAGTTCCGGTCGTCGGCCTGTTGGCCTTATTATACCCCCCCCCCCCTTCAGATTTGTCAATATATTCCCTGTTTTTTGTCATATTGCCTAATTATGAAGGATACCTCTTTGCATATTCCATAAATTCATGAAAAACAGCCGCTGTTCACTCTTTCCGGCTGC
>OGLW01001024.1_pt1 | contig 9774 bp, 7 predicted proteins | sample 1572961 | NCBI WGS metagenome assembly OGLW01 (sample SAMEA2581880, study PRJEB24529) | metagenome | biome: Human gut stool | place: China | collected 2011
CCCAGGAACACATTCACCAACAGGAATACCACCACAACCGTTTGCGTATTCACCTTGTCCACATCGCCTTTCATCACTTCAAACTGATATTGCTGCTCCGTATAAGGCACAACGTCGGCTATGAACATATTGTCGGTGTCCAGGTGCGGGGCTATCTCTTTCAGAAACTTGCTCCGGTAATCGGGAGAGTCCATGTTTTCCTTCACACGGAAAACAATCTGCGCTCCATCATCCCGCAATTCGGTCCGTATCACATTCTCGTCAATTCTCCGGAAAGCCCACTCTGCATCTGCCCCATAGCGATAGGAACGGAAACTGCCGATCATACCGCACTGTATTACCACGTTCGCGGAATCTCCGTACCAGCTCAAGGGAGTATCCAAAGAGAAGCCGGGTACTCTTTCCTTATAATAGTCGGCCGCACCCTCGCTCAGCATCACATAATTGCCGGATGTGACATCACCCCTCACAGGCATTGCCGCAAACGAACGTTTGGCATCTTCCTTCATGCGGAATACCCGCGTATATCCCCCGGTAGCGTTTATTATACGCAGTTCGCATCCGATGGTATCCTGCACAGCCAGCGAGTTATAGGAATTATTGCCGCTCATCGGCAGGCTCCAATACGACAGGGCGGCCACTTCAACCGCAGGCTCCCTTTCGAGCTTCTGCAGGATGCCCAGGTATTTGTCCGCATTCGTCATGCTGCTGTCCCGGCTTTCACCGCCCTTAATCATTGAAAGCTGGTACACATGGTCTATGTTATACCCCAACGGGCGATAGAACGTATACTTCAGGCATCCCAGCGAATCGCAGAGAAACCACATCACGATAAATACCAGGAACAGTTCTGCAAACACCCATCCGTTACTGCGGAGACGCGCCCGAATCATACGTAAGTTATGTACTATGAATTTCATAATCAATTTCGCTTTATTTATCGTTCAAAGAATCCACAATCGTGTGCCGTGCGGCAAGCCATGTAGGCAGGCCTGCGCTCAGCAGGTTGATGACCAGGCAGAAAAGGAATGCCAGACAGAATACCGTAGGGCTGAACAGTACCGACATGCTCAGGTCGAACTCGCCGGAAGTACCGGTGTTCTGATTATTGGTGAACAGCCACGTACGCATGCCGTACACGGCCAGATAACTGAACACCAGTCCCACCACTCCGCCAATCAGGGTCAGTACGAGGTTTTCATTCAATATCTGCCTTATCAGTACGCCGCGCGTCGCTCCGAATGCCTTACGCACGCCCAGTTCACTGATGCGCTGCTGCATACGGCTGTTGCTCAGGCCGCACAGATTGAGCGACGGCACTAAAAGAACAATGAGCAATGCCAAAGCGTACTGTATGTACAACATCCGCAAATCCGGCCCCACGTTGGCCCACACATGGTTGACATGTGTCACGATTTCATCGGGCTGTTCCATGATGTCCATCAGCACTTCGGTCTGTACGGCATTGATGTCCTTCACCAGCTTCGCTATTCCCTGCCTGATGGCCGGAATATCTTCGGAAGAGCGTGCCAGCGCCACCACCGTATGCGATTGGGCATAACTCCAGATGGAAGTGGCATCCTGCAACTTGGCGGGATACATGCGCCACACTTGCGCATAAGCATCCTTCGCAATGACCGAAACATCCTTTACCACCCCGCAGATACGCGCTTCGTTACGGTTCAGCAGCACCGTCTTGCCCACCGCATCCGTAGTGCCGAACAGTTTCCGCGCCACAGAAGCAGCCACGACAATGGCGGACACATCGCCGCCCCGGTCGGAATCGTCGAATCCCCGTCCTGCGACAAACTGCATCCGGAACACTTTCCAGAATCCCGGGTCGGTTTCCATAGCATCCACTTTCACCGCATTAGTGCCGTCGGGCATGGAAACCAGGGCGACCGTTGCCGGAACAAAGGCCGTACAGGCCTCTACTTCGGGCAACGGCTGCACACAGTTCTTCATGAAAGCCGGCGAACAGGCTGTATAATTATTCCAGTTCTTGTTTTCCTTGCCCTGCAAATGCATCTTGCTTATATAGAGAGAGCGGTTACGGTTCACTTCCGGCTCGATGTCGGCATATTTCATCTGCCAGGTAATCACAATCGCCATAATCATGGTAATGGCAAATGCCGTACCCAATATGAATATGGTACTCAGCAACGGGTTCTGCCGTAAAAGTATAAAAGCTTGGCGAATGGTCTGCATTTTTGAGTTATGAGTTATAAGTTATGGATTATGGGGGTTATTCTACTTGACGGCCGTCGAAGAAGCGGATTGTCCTTGAGGTCTGTCTGGCTTGCTCTTCATTGTGGGTTACCATTACGATGGTGCGCCCGTCTTCCTTGTTCAGTCGATGCAGCAGCTCCATCACTTCCGCTCCCATTTTGGAGTCCAGGTTACCGGTAGGCTCATCGGCAAGGATTATCTCCGGATTGCCGATAATGGCGCGTGCAATGGCAACACGCTGGCACTGACCGCCGGAGAGCTGTGTAGGCATGTGGCGCATACGGTGGCTCAGGCCTACTTTCTGCAACACTTCCTCTGCCAGGCGGCGACGTTCTTTGGACGATACCTTTCTGTACAGCAAAGGCAGCTCCACGTTGTCCAGCACATTCAGCGAGTTAATCAAATGGAAAGACTGGAACACAAAGCCCAGCTTCCGGTTACGGAAAGCCGCCAGTTCCTTGTCCTTCATGCCGTCCACCTTGGTACCGGCTATTTCAATCGTGCCGCCGGTAGGCGCATCCAGCAAACCCATAATATTCAGCAAAGTAGATTTACCGCAACCGGAAGGTCCCATGATACTGAGAAATTCCCCCTTGTTCACTTCGAGGTTCACATTCTCCAACGCTACGGTTTCAATCTCGTTGGTACGATAAATCTTGTTGATGCCAGTTAACTTAATCATAATGGTAGGTATTTAATTGTTATTTCAGTTTCAGCTTATTCTTGTTCTTATATTGGCTCATGTCGCTCACCACCACCTCATCGCCCGGTTGCAAGCCGCCAATAACTTCCACAAACTCAAAGTTGGAATCGCCCAATTGCACTTTGCGTTTCACAATCTCCTTGTCGGAATTGCGTACAAACAGTTCGTACTCCCCGCGACCCACGTAGTAAGAGGCGTTGGCTATGCGCATCACATCCTCTTTCACGGCGTTCATCACATACACGTCCGTCTTCAGGCCGGAGCGCAGACGGCGGTTGTTGTCCTCGTTCAACTGTACGGTGAAGGAAATAACACCATTCTTGGACAACGGAGTGACGCTGCTCACCGTACCTTCCAGCTTCTCGCTGCCTATCTTGACTATCGCCTTGCCGCCGGCGGCAACACGGTCGCCGTACGTGTCGGCTATCTCGCCCTCTACCTTGAAGTGGCTCAAATCGGAGATGACGGCAATCTGCGAACCTTCCGCCACCTGCGCACCGATCTGATTGTTTATGTAAGTGAGGATTGCCTTGCGGGGCGAGCGGACTTGCGCATCGTCCAGCGTGCGTTTCGTTTCGGCAAGCGTCTTCCTGAAGATGCTGAAGTCCAGCTCCTGTACCTGATATTCGGCATCCAGCACTTCCTTCTCGTTGGCGTACTGCTGCTTCAACTGTTCGTATTCCAGCTCCGCCACGTTATAACTCAACTCTGCCTGACGCACTTTGTCGGTAGTACCCGAACCGAGGCTGTCAAGGTATTGCTCGTTGCGCAACTCCACCTTTTTGCGGTTCAGTTGCATGGCAGAGACTTTTATCTTCATCTCCAGGTCGTTCAGCTTGGTCATATTCTCAAGCTTGAGCTGCTTCAGCTTGTAGCTGCGCATCTGCTCCTCATCGAGTTTCTGCTTGTAGTCGGTTTCGGCGCTCTGTAAGTCCAGCTTCAGGATGGGCGTGCCTATATCCACGCTGTCGCCACCTTTCTTATATACTTCCAGAATACGGGTGCTGATGGGCGAGTTGATAATCTCCTCAAAGGCAGGAACCACCTTGCCGGAAGCGCTTACGCTGACTTCAATCGTGCCTGTACTTACCTGGGAGAATACGATGTCCTTCTCCTTCACCCCCGTGCGCATCAATGAGATGAGCACACTGATAACGACGATACCCGCAGCGCCCATGCCGCCATAACGAATGATTTTCTTGTTACGCTCTTTGTTACGAACTTCTTTCGGAATCTCTCTATCCATATTTTCTGTCTTTATTTACCGTTTTACGTTGCTGCCGCCCTGTTGCGTAAACGGACAGCCTGCGATTCTTCGCCCTTATACTTGCCAAATCCGTGCCAAAAACATAAATCATTGAAAACAAGCGTTAAGGCAAAAAGAAGGGTGTCCGTTTTCGGACACTCTGTACATTTTCGGATAGCTGCACTGTACGAAAAGAAGAAACGGACGGAAAAGAAAACATAAAAGTCCGGTAGAGGAAATATAAAACAGCAGGGGATAACGGGGAAAACTCCTCACCTCAGCGTCCGTTTCCCCCTTTGGTATTTGTCATGCCACGCGTTGGTACTTGTCATACCACTCTTTGGTACGGCATGTACCACACTGTGGTACTACGAATACCGCACTGTGGTACGAGAGATACCAACGGTTGGTACTCCGCGTACCAAGCCGAGGTATTTCCCGGTACATCCTTTCTTATGAGCATCAAGCACTTACGATAATCTTTCCGGAACGTTATCTCAGGCGCAGTCTGTCCCCTACTTCGGGCACATATTCCGCATCCTTGCGGTTCATCTTATACAGATTCTTCAGACGGATGCCGTACTTCTGCGAAATGGAATGCATGGAATCGCCGTCTTTTACAATATAAACGGTATGAGGTTTGGCGGCTTTCTTACGCTTGTCTTTCAGATAGATGATGTCGCCTGCCTCTAAGGTGTACTCTTTATGCAGGTCGTTATACTTCACCAGTTTGCGCCAACTGATGTCGAACTCTTTGCCCAGGAACTGGAAAGTATCGCCGTCGCGGGCCACAACGTAGGCAATGTCGTTGGCAATATACACCTGATGCGGGTTGGCAAGCCAGGGTTTCTTCTTCAGTTCTTTCTCCCACTTGCGGGCCTCGCGCTTGCTCATGCCGCGGCTATCGTACTTATACAGGTCGTAGTCCTCGATAATGGTTATCAGGCGATTGGCATAGGAAGGGTCTGTGGCGTATCCCGCTTTTTTCAGGCCGCGCGCCCAGCCTTTGTAGTCGGTAATCTTCAACTTAAACAGGAAAGCATAGCGTGCGCCGCGTTTCAGGAAGAGCGAGTGATCCTCGTAGGAGTCCTTCGGGTGGCGATAGGCGCGGAAGCACTCTCCTTTGGCATCATCGTCGTGGTACACTCTCCGCCCGCGCCAGTCGCTATGGCACTTTATGCCGAAGTGGTTGTTGCTCTTGCGTGCCAGTGCGCTTTGTCCCGCACCGCTCTCCAGCAGGCCTTGTGCCAGTGTGATGCTGGCGGGTATCTTATGTTCCTTCATCTGCTCCACGGCAAGCGGGGCATATTGTTTGATATATTCGTTGTAACGGGAATTTCTGCGTTGTGCCTGCACAGCCACGCAAATAAGGAGAAGTGCTATGATAGCAGTCAGTCTGAATATAGGTTTCATGCTTCGAGTGTTGAATTTGACACAAAAGTCTGCAAAAGAATTGAAAAAACCAATCTCTTTCCTATCTTTGTAACATTAATTACAATAAACCATTATTCTATGAAGGACCTGAACATACAGATTGCCATCAAGATATACGAATACGAAGAGCTGAATGCCGCCGACCGCGAGCTTCTGGATGCCGCCCGGCAGGCAACTTACCGCAGTTATGCCCCCTATTCGCACTTCTCGGTGGGCGCGGCCGCCCGGCTGGCAAACAATATCATCGTTACCGGAACCAATCAGGAGAATGCAGCCTATCCGTCGGGGCTTTGCGCGGAACGCACCACTTTGTTCTATGCCAACTCCCAATATCCCGACCAGGCTGTGGAGACACTTGCCATAGCCGCCCGCAACGAACGCGGCGAGTTCCTGGAAGAACCGATTCCCCCGTGCGGCGCCTGCCGGCAGGTAATGCTCGAAACGGAAAAACGTTTCAAACGTCCCATGCGCATACTGCTGTCCGGCGAAAAAGGCATTTATGAATTGAGAAGTGTGGGCGCATTGCTGCCGCTTTCGTTCGATGCGTCTTCCATGTTATAAAATAAATACCTACCTTTGCAACCGCTAACCAACAAATACCACCACCAATGAGAATATCCAAATAAAGACAGCACATTTCGGTAAACATCGCTTTATATATGCTTTTCATATCAGAACGCTGAGCATCACTCAAAAAGGAAATGTTTAGCCTTTACTGTGTTTGTCTGTTCCCCACAGCCTTACAAGAGTTGAAAGTGTGTCGTACAGACACCTATGTTATCTACCCTAAACACAGTAAATTTATGAGTATCATTATTAAAGACCTTAGCTATACCCATACCGATAAGGAAGTTTTGTTTTCCAACCTCAATCTGATTATCAATTCCGGAGAAAAGACCGCGCTGACAGGCAATAACGGTTGCGGAAAGTCCACCCTGATGCGTATCCTTGCGGGAGAAGCATCGCCGGGCACCGGTAGTGTGCATTGTTCCGGACATCTTTACTATGTGCCCCAACATTTCGGACAATATGACGACCGGACGGTTGCGCAGGTATTAGGCATAGACCATAAGCTAACTGCACTCCATGCCATTCTGAACGGTGATACAGCGGAAGAACACTTTGCCCGGCTCGACAACGACTGGAATATCGAAGAGCGTACCCAAGCCGTTCTCCACGCCTGGCATTTGAACGGTATCTCTCTTTTACGCCCGTTAGAGGGGCTTAGCGGCGGAGAGAAAACACGCCTGTTCCTTGCCGGCATGGAACTGAAAGAACCGGACACCCTACTGCTGGACGAACCGACCAATCATCTGGATACTGCCGGGCGGAAACGTCTGTATGATTTCGTACACCGCACTTCGGCTACGGTGCTCGTTATCAGTCACGACCGTACTCTGCTAAATCTGTTACCCGCCATTTGCGAACTCTCCCGCAACGGACTGGCTTGCTACGGCGGCAATTACGACTTCTACAAAGAACAGAAGGAAGTGCACCGCAATGCCCTGCAACAGCAGTTGGAAGAAAAAGAAAAGGCCTTGCGCCTCGCCCGCAAGACCGCCCGTGAAATGGAAGAACGGAAAGCCAGACAAAACACACGAGGCGAAAAGGCTTCCATAAAGAAAGGTATTCCGCGTATTCTGTTGGGCGGCCTGAAGAATCATGCCGAAAACAGCAGTAGCAAACTCAGCAATGTCCATGCCGAAAAGACGGACAAGATTCAACAGGAAATAACAAACCTGAAAGGCTCCCTGCCGCAAACAAACAAGCTGAAAACAGACTTCAATGCTTCGGCATTGCATATAGGCAAAATACTCGTCACGGCACAGAATATCAACTTTCATTATCCGGACAGCAACACAAACCTTTGGACGGTTCCGCTCAGCTTTCAGCTACGCAGCGGCAACCGGTTCTGCATTAAAGGTGATAACGGCAGCGGCAAAACAACCCTGCTGAAACTGATTACCGGCGAACTGACACCGACCGGCGGAACGATAGAGCGTGCAGACTTTACCTATATTTATCTGGATCAGGAGTACTCCCTTATCCAAAATGAATATACCGTTTCGGAACAAGCGGAAGCCTTCAATCTGCGGCATCTGCCGGAGCATGAAACAAAGACCATCTTAAACCGTTACCTTTTCCCGCAGGACGTCTGGAACAAGCCTTGCAGCAAATTAAGCGGCGGTGAGAAAATGCGTCTTGCCTTCTGCTGTCTGATGATTGCCGATAACACTCCCGACCTGTTTATCCTGGACGAGCCCACCAATAATCTGGACATCGAAAGTATTGAAATCATCACAGCTACGATACGTAACTATCAAGGTACCGTACTTGCAGTCTCACACGACCGGGATTTTCTGAAAGAAACAGGAATTGAACAAGAAATAAGCTTTTTTCTGTAAAATCGGTAAAAACAAACGTAATCCATATACACAAACTAATTATAAACTCCTTATTTTTGCAATGATAAAACTATTATGACTATGTTACGTACTATCAGACTGACACTTGCAATTGTATTCTTTGCACTCGTCACGCTCCTGTTTCTCGATTTCACCGGAACGCTGCACGGCTGGATGGGCTGGATGGCGAAGATACAGTTTCTCCCCGCACTGCTCGCACTGAATGCAGGCGTGGTACTGCTGCTTGTTGCATTGACCCTGCTGTTCGGACGCGTCTATTGCTCCGTTATCTGCCCGCTCGGCGTATTTCAGGATGTCATTTCCCGGTTTGCAGGCAAGCGGAAGAAAAACCGTTTCCGCTATTCTCCCGCCAGGAAATGGCTGCGTTACGGAATGTTGGCAGTGTTTGCCGTGACCCTCGTTGCAGGCGTATGCTTTCATGCGGTTGCTTCGCTGCTCGAACCGTATAGCTCTTACGGGCGCATCGCTTCCAATCTCTTCGCTCCCGTCTATCAGTGGGGCAATAATCTGCTGGCATATCTGGCGGAACGGGCGGACAGCTACGCTTTTTATGAAACGGAGGTGTGGATAAAAAGCCTGCCCACTTTCATCATTGCGGCCCTTACTTTTGTCGTGCTCATCATATTGGCATGGCGAGGCGGACGTACGTACTGCAACACGATTTGTCCGGTAGGTACGGTGCTCGGTTTCCTGTCCGGGTATTCTCTTTTCAAACCGGTCATAGATACCGAGAAGTGCAACGGCTGCGGACTTTGCGCACGCAACTGCAAGGCATCGTGCATCAACTCCAAAACCCACGAAATTGATTACAGCCGTTGCGTGACATGCATGGACTGCCTGGATAAATGCAGACAGGGAGCCATCACCTACACCCGCCGCCGTCATAAAGCGGATGCTGCGAAAATATCTGCCCGGAATCAGACTCAATGCACAACAACTTCTACCGGACCGGCAGATGATACCCGGCGCGCATTCCTCTCGGCAACGGCAGTATTGGCCACTACCGCCGCTCTAAAGGCGCAAGAGAAGAAAGTAGACGGCGGACTGGCCGCCATCGAAGACAAGAAGATACCCGCACGTGCCGCCGCCATTACTCCTCCGGGGTCGTTAAGCGCACGCAACTTTGCACAACACTGTACGGCTTGCCAGCTATGCGTTGCGGTGTGTCCCAACCAGGTGCTGCGCCCCTCTTCCGACCTGACACGGCTGATGCAGCCGGAAATGTCCTACGAGCGCGGCTACTGCCGTCCCGAATGTACCAAGTGTTCGGAAGTTTGTCCGGCAGGTGCTATCCGGCCGATAACGAAAGCCGACAAATCGGCCATCCAGATAGGTCATGCCGTATGGATAAAGGAGAATTGCATCTGCATCACCGATAAGGTGGAGTGCGGCAACTGCGCCCGCCACTGCCCGGTCGGCGCCATACAAATGGTGGCTTCGGACTCCGGAAATCCGCAATCCCCCAAAATACCCGTTGTCAATACCGAACGCTGCATCGGCTGCGGCGCATGTGAGAACCTGTGTCCGGCACGCCCGTTCAGCGCAATCTATGTGGAAGGACATATCATGCACAGAACGGTGTGAGAATCAGATGACAAAACGATAAAGGAAAATCTTCGATACGCCCTGGACAACAGACAGTACCGAGAAGAATAAATACGAGTAACTATGGAAGAGAAGAATAACCTCAAATCCGCAACTAAGCTCTTCAGCGTCCTTCTTGCGTCTAAACGTCC
>OGLW01001038.1_pt1 | contig 9622 bp, 8 predicted proteins | sample 1572961 | NCBI WGS metagenome assembly OGLW01 (sample SAMEA2581880, study PRJEB24529) | metagenome | biome: Human gut stool | place: China | collected 2011
AGGCAGTTTCGTTTTTCCGTCCCGAAACGCATGTAAAAGTGCCCAGCTTTGCAACAGCTGCAGCATCCGATCCAGATCTGCGGTCTCTTCCAGTTTTTCCGCAGCCTGATTGACCTGCTTGCGCAGACCTTCCATTTCCTGTGGCATTTTCAGTCCCAGATGCCGGCTCTCCAGATGCAGACTTTTCTGTACCGGAAAGCATCCCAGCACCGGAAGCCCCAGTTCTTCCTCAATCACCGGCGTCATTGTCCGGCAGACCCCTTCCGATGTGCGGTTTAATATCACACCAATGATCCGGTGATCCCTGTCATACTGTAATATCCCTGCCAGAAGTGCCACCATCGTGCGCCCCATCCCACGGGCATCCAGCACAAGCACAACCGGCAGATCCAGAGTCTGTGCCAGGTGATAGGCAGAGCCCTCTTTTTGTGTGCCTCCTAGGCCATCGTATAATCCCATCGCTCCCTCGATCACCGAATAGGTGAAGTTCTCCCTGTCATATTCATACAGTTCCCGGATCTGATCTGCCCCTGAAAAAAACGTATCCAGATTGCGCGACGGTACACCAATCACCTGACGGTGAAACATGGGATCAATATAGTCTGGTCCGCTTTTGAACGCACGAACTGCAAGTTTTCTGTTTTTCATTGCTGCCAGCAACGCACAGGTGATTGTCGTTTTTCCACTGCCGCTTTGCGGCGCTGCCAGTACCATTCCACTGTGTAACATAGTTCTCTCCTCATTATGCCATCGTCAGCACACAGATATATACGGGGTTCTCAGCCTGCATCAGATGATAGGTTCCCACGGTTTTTGCTCTGCTGACCTGCACCTGTATGATTTCTGTCTGCATTTTCCCTGCAGCAAGTTCTGTAATCTGAGCCACAGTTTCAAGACTTATGGCATTGACAACCACGCGTGCCCGTGGATTCTTTTCCCAGATGACATGCAGAATATCCGCAAGCTGCCCACTGCTTCCCCCAATGAATACATGTGTCGGAGGTTCCAGGGATTCCAATATATCCGGTGCTTTCCCATCCACCGGAATCACATTTGCCAGATGAAATTTTTCCAGATTCCGGCGCAGAAGCTGCTGTGCTGTGGCTTTTTGCTCAATGGCGTACACACGAATCCCCGGACTGCACGTTGCACATTCCACTGCAATCGATCCGGTACCGCTCCCCACATCATATACCACAGCATCTTCTGTCAGGCCAAGTTTACATAAGGAAAGTGCACGCACTTCTTCCTTGGTCATTGGAACCGTTTTTTCCCCTTCCACGACACGCAAAAATGATTCATCGGACATTCCCGGAACAAGACGTCTTTTTTGCACATTTTCATTGCATAATAACAGGGTATACAGACCCTCTTCTTTTGTATTTTTTGCCTCTTCATACGATAGCTCGCGGATTTTTTCTCTGTCATAAGAGAGCTGAAATCCAGCAATCATGCGGGTTTGCGTCAATTTTTCTTCTTCTATCCAGCATCCGATCCGTCGGACATCCTCCACTCCGGAAACCAGCAGAAATGTCTTGGGAAAATGCCGGATCGCATCGAGAACGAGTGCTCTGGTCTCTGCGGTATCTTTTTTCCCGTGGATACTTATAATTTTTGCATCCTGCCAGGCAATTCCTGTTGCCGCAGAGAGGTAGGAAACGGATGAAATTCCTGGAAAAATACGAATTTTTTTGTAATTATTTTTATTTAATTCTGTTTTTATTTTTTCTGTTCCACTGTAAAATCCAGTATCTCCGGAAAATAATATGGAGACTTTCAGTTTCTGGCCATCCATTTGGGATTCCTTTTGTCTTAAAACCGGTAAAATATCTTTTGCGAGATAAAAAGGATAGGTTTCCTTACCGTTTTCCACCACTTCGAGCATCCGTTCTGCCCCAAAAACCACATCAGACGCTTCCAGCGCTCTTTTTGCTTCCTGTGTCAGTGTCGCTGCACTCATACCGATGCCAATCAGGGAAATTTCCACCTCCGGACGACCGGAAATCGTATGTCCAAGCAGACGGGAAAGTGTTTCGGTTACCTGTGCATAAGACATTCCCTGCTCCTGTTCCTGTTTCCCGATCACGCATGCCGTAATCCCTGCTTTCTGCGCTGCCGCAAGTTTTTCCTGAAATCCGCTGTGCGCACCACTGGCTTTTGTAACCAGATAGCGGATCGAAAACTGATGGATCATTGCCAGATTCATTTCCTCCGAAAACGGGCCCTGCATCGCAAGAATCTGCTTTCCGCGGATACCCGCCTTTTCACAGAGACCGATACTCTCCAATCCGGGAAGCACACGCACAAACAAACGCTCCTTCAGGGGTGCAAATACCGCCAGCTCTTTGCTTCCGGTTGTCAGAAGAATGTTTCCGGATGTGTCCGTAAGTGCCTGGACACAGCTTTCATAATCGGCAAACACATGCACGGTTCCAGCGCGCTCTTTCATGCCTTCGTTTTCCGGTATGCTACAGATTCCATCGTCCATTCGCCGCTGGAGCCGCAGATATGGAATTCCACTTCCTTTTGTACTCTCCCGGATGTTGGCAGACACTTCTGTGGCAAACGGATGCGTAGCATCCACGACTGCCGCATAGTTGTTCTGTCCGTTTTTTTTCAGCAGGGCGCGCATTTCCTCTACGTCCAGTCTTCCTACACAGACCTTCACACCGGCAAGTTCCGGTATGACCATCTGACCGTATTCGGTTGCTACATGCACATCACAGGCAATATGTGCCCGTGAAAGTTCCTGTGCGAGAAGACGACCTTCCGTTGTTCCCGCATAAATTAACACTTTCTCTGCCATCTTATTCCTCTTCCCCGTTTTCTGCTGCTATATATGGTATCCTCTCGGTGTCACAAGCTTTCCGTCAATAATTTTTGTCTGGGAATTCCCGATAAATACCGTGGTAAACATGTTCACCGGTGTATGCACCAGTTCCTCCATGGAAAGTGTTACGGCTTTCGTATCATCGCGTCCGATATTTTCCACATACCCACAGGCACGCTCCGGTTCCACCCCGTGTTCCATCAGAATTCTGCAGGCACGCTCCAGATAGTCTGCCCGTTTATGGCTCGACGGATTATAAATTGCCATTGCAAAATCTCCCTCTGCCGCTGCAATCAGCCGCTTTTTAATCCTCTCCCATGGGGTGAGAAGATCACTCAGGCTGATCACGCAAAAATCATGGTTGAGAGGAGCCCCAAGCACTGCCGCACCGCTGCTTGCTGCTGTTATTCCTGGAATTACTTCAATGATACAATCATCATATAATTTTCCGATTTCCAGCATCAGGGATGCCATCCCGTAAATTCCGGCATCTCCGCTGCAGATCAATGCCACTTTTTTGCCTTCTCTTGCCTTCTCGAAACACATCTGGCAGCGTTCCCGCTCCTGCCGCATCGGTGTAGACAATAATTCTTTGCACCCGAACCGTTCCCCAAGCAATTTCAGATATACGGTATAACCGATGATCACATCACTGGCTTCTAACACCTGCATGGCTTCCTGCGTCATCATATTTTCCTGTCCCGGTCCCATACCGACCACATAAATCCGGTGTTTCATTTCTTTCTCCTTCCTTTCGTCTCACACAAACTGCAATACGATTTTCTCCCGTTTTGCCACGGCAATTGTCACGCCATCCATAGCCTGCTTATGTATCAGCAAACTACCTCCGTCTGCTGCAGCGACCGCAGCACGCTCACACACATTATCCACTCCCACTGTCTGAGCCACAAACGCGGATGCGGTGAAATCACCCGGCACTTTTTTCAGTTCTCCGGCAGAAAAAACGACAAACGGTACCCGCAAATGCTGTGCCAGTTCCTGCAGACCGGGTTCTTTTTCCTTCACATCAACCGATGCCAGGGCATAGATATCATCCAGGTCTATTTTTCTGCTATCCACAAATGTTTTTATCATTTGTTTTATCTCGTTATAACTTTTATTTTTTCTGCATCCCATGCCAAGTACGGCTGTTTTCGGAGCTAAAACAAGCGTTTTACGGTCTTCCTGTGGCTCTTTTTTTGTAATCCACACATCCACAGCATGTTCCGCCTGTGCTTCGTTCCACGAAATCAGCTTTACTTCCTTTGGCGGCTGTAATTTTGCCACCTCCTCCGGGGACATACATGCCGGATCTACCGCCATCACAATGATTTCGCCCTGTAACAGTTTTCCGGACACATGCCGGATCGCTTCGGGGTTACACACCCGCAGGCCATTTTTTCTTGCAAACACATCAACGGCAAAAAGCCCATTCACGTCTGTTGCCGTCGTCACAACCGCAGCGGAATGCAATGATTCTGCGATCTGCTGCGCCAGTTCATTGGCACCACCCAGATGTCCAGACAGCACCGGAATCACAAACTGTCCGGCCTCATCCAGCACCAGTACCGGACTGTCCACGGTTTTGTGGCGGATCAAAGGTGCGATGGCCCGTACGGCAATCCCGAGAGCTCCAATGAAAATCACGGGAAACTGTTGTGCAAAAGCCTCTTCCAGAAAATCCGGAAGTGACCGGTTTCCTCTTTCTCTTATCTGTATCTTTGAAACCGCAGGGTGACCACCGTAACGGCTCTGCCAAAATCCATACGAAACAGAAAGTGAAAGTTCCGCGATTCGTGCCGCAAGCTCTCTTCCACGTTCCGAAAACCAGGTCATATACAGGATCATTCCGGTAACTCCTTTCCCGCATCCGTGTCACGCATTAATCTATCGTCTTCTGCGTTTTTTGGTGTTTTTGCCTTGCGGAATTCAGTTGTAAAATCCGGTGCGTAGAGTCTGGAGCGCGTATAATGCTGATTTGATATTACATCCCCGACCAGCACCAGAGCGGTTTTTGTAATATTATGTTTCTTTGCCACCTCCGGCAGCTCCTGCACAGTACAGATATATGCTTCCTCGTCCGACCAGGTTGCCTTGTACACCAGTGCCGCAGGTGTATCCGGCTCATATCCGCCATTTACAAGGCGCCGTGATAATTCCTCCAGCATTCCGGTACTCAGATAAATTGCCATGGAAGCATGGTGTGCGGCAAAACTCTCAATACTCTCCTTTTCCGGTACCGCCGTCCTTCCGGCCATCCGGGTGATGATCAGTGACTGTGACACATCCGGAAGGGTATATTCCAGATTCAGCGATGCCGCTGCTCCAAAACAGGCACTCACACCCGGACAACTCTCATACGCAATCCCCTTCTGATCGAGAATATCCATCTGTTCCCGCACCGCTCCGTATATACTGGGTTCTCCCGTATGAAGTCGAATCGTGATTAAATTATTTTTTTCTGCCTGTTCCATCACCGAAATAACCTCTTCAAGTGTCATTTTGGCGCTGTTATGAATCTCACAGCCCTCTTTTGCATAATCGAGAAGCTGTGGATTGACCAGCGAACCGGCATAGATGATGACATCTGCTTTCTGCAGCAGACGCATTCCCCGCACAGTAATCAGATCCGGTGCCCCGCTTCCTGCTCCGACAAAATAAATCATAGCAACCTCCTGAGTAATTCTTCTGCTTTTGCAGTCATCCCAAGCAGCCCGTAAGTATTGGAATAGACAATACAAGCAATCTGTAACCGACCGCCGAGGAACCGTCACGGCGGAATGAACCAGATACATAATATTTATCCTCTTAAGTCTTCTTTTTTACCTTCGGCATCAATAAACGCAAGTGCTTCCTCGGTTGTGACGCAATCTAAAATCTTCTTTAAACATTCTAAAGATACATTTTCACGGATGCCGGCTGCCGCTAAAAGTTCCATCCGACAATCTCCCTCATGGGAATGGGTGTTCATAATGCCTCCCGCCACCTTAATCAGTTTTCCAATATGTCCGGTCAGAAGCATTGCACAAAATCCCAGTTCCGCCGCCATATCGATCGTCTCACCGATAAAATTACTGCATTTCACACTGCGGTCAAGATCATATCCATAGGTCTGCTGCATGAAATCCAATCCATAATTTCCCGGTGAAACTGCCGCAATGGTCTGCCCTTCTGCACGCTGCTGGCGGAGTTCCACACGGATGGTCTCCTTAAGTGCCTGACTGCTCATCGGTTCCACAATTCCTGTCGTCCCCAGTATTGAGATTCCCCCGACAATCCCCAGTCTTGGATTAAACGTACGCTCTGCAAGTGCTTCCCCATCCGGCACAGAAATCAGAATATGCAGTGTTCCGTGAAAATCACAAATCCGGCACACTTCCTGCACTTCCCGGGTGATCATTTCCCGCGGCACATGATTGATTGCGGCATTGCCTACGGGCTGATCCAGCCCGGGTCTCGTCACACGGCCCACACCCTTTCCTCCGTCAATCTGCAGAAGTTCTTTTTCTCCATCCCCACGGTTGTCCGCGGTGACCGTGGCACAGATTTTACTTCCGCTGGTCACATCCGGATCATCGCCGCCATCCTTGACCACAGCGCAGGAAACCTGAAATTCCCCGCGCACGATATCCGTCACTTCCGCGGTGTATGGAATTCCTTTTGGGGTCTCAATCGTTATACAGTTTTTTATTTTTCCCGTCAGAAGCATATATGCCGCAGCCTTTGCAGCAGCGGCAGCACAGCTGCCGGTTGTAAATCCGTACCTCACACCAGATACGCCTCCTTCTTTCCTTTATACCGGCCGGATCTGATATAACAGTGCGTTTACGATTGCTGCCGCTACATTGCTGCCGCCTTTTCTACCGCGGTTGACAATATGCGGCACATCTGTTTTTAAAATCAGTTCTTTTGCCGCCTCTACATTTACAAATCCCACCGGAACTCCAATAATAAATGCAGGACGCCAATCACTTTTCTGCATCAGTTCATAGAGTGAAATCAATGCCGTCGGCGCATTTCCCACGGCAAAAATTACAGGTTTGTCAATATGTGCTGCATGTTCCATGCTGACCGTCGCACGTGTCACCTGCCGTGTCTTTGCCTCCCGCGCCACATCCTCGTCCGCCATAAAACAGTGCACCGTTCCTCCGAATTCCGCTAACCGTTTTTTGTTGATGCCTGCAAGCGCCATATTGGTATCCGTGACAATGTCAGCGCCACCTGCAATCAGTTCTTTGGCAATCTGCACGGCATGGGGAGAATACGTCATCGTCTTTGCATAATCAAAATCCGCACTTGTATGGATCACGCGCTTTGTCACCGGCTCCTGCTCCGGTGGAAGCACGATACCACGCTCCTTTAGTTCTTCCCCTATGATGGCAAAACTTCGTTTTTCAATCTCTCCCGGAAGAACATATTCAATGTTTTCCATAACGTTTTTCTTCCCCTTTCTTCTTTATATCCAGCAATGCCTCAATCAGTTGTACATTTTCCGGATGACCTTTTACGGCAATTCTGTAAAAGTCCTGTCCCAGTCCTGTATAGTTTGCGCAGTTTCGGATCAGAATTCCTCTTTCCAGCAATAATCTGTACAGTGGAATTTGTGTTTTCAGCAACAAAAAATTAGCTTCAGAAGGAAAAATTTTCATTTGATCTCCAAATATTTTTGTTAACTCGTGTTTTAAAAAGTGCTTTTCTTCCTGAATCAGCTCAATCGTATCCTTCAGATACTTTCTACGACTCCAACCAGGAAGCGAATCATCCAGAATATCCATGCCGATCCGCTGCGCAACCACAGATACATTCCACTCCGGCAGCTGATGCGCAATTTTTTCACAGATATCTTTCTGCGCCAGCAGATACCCCAGCCGAATTCCCGGAATCGCATAGATCTTTGTATATGCCCGCACGACAATCAGATGCGGATATTTCCGGATCCAGGAAACATATCCTTCCGTCCCCGTGAATGCAATGAAACATTCGTCCAGCACCACAGTAATCTGTTTCTTTTCACACACGTCAAGAAGCGTCTCCAAAAGAGACGCTTCCATTTTGTTTCCCGCCGGATTCGCTGGATTCGCCAAAAATAATAAGCTGATTCCATCCAGATGCCTGCACAATGACTCCATCTGTGCCATGTCCATGGCAAAATTATTTTCTTCCTGCAACGGGATACTGCATACCTCGGCTCCCACTGTCTGAGCTGCCCAGGCATATCCCGAAAAAGAAGGAGCCAAAATGCCCACCCGCTTCGGGCGCAGTGCATGCACAATCGCAACAAATAATTCGGATGCTCCGTTGCCACACACTACTTCTTCTGTTGAAAAACCATAAAGTGCTGCAAGCCGTTCCCGCAACAGCACACTGTGGATAACGGTTGCTGTGAACCGCCGCTTCCGCCATCCGTTTCTGCAATATCTCCGGCAGCGGCAGCGGATTGGTATTTACAGAAAAATCATATGTGATCTGATTTTGATAAATATCCCCACCGTGTGCGGCCACCGTCATGCTGCGTGTTCTCCTTCTTTCCTGTTTTCCCGTATCTGCATTACTGCTTTACTTCTTATTTTACTACAGGAATTCTTTGATTCCAAGGAAAAATCACACAAACCATTTTTATTGTAGATCTCCAGCCAGCTCCTGCATCAGATGATGTACCGTAGTAATCTCGTGAATCCGTCCCGTATTCGCCCCACAGAATACCAGACCGTTTTCCACATCCCCACGCACGGCATCGATCAACGCTTTCGTAATACAGTAAGGAACTTTCTGCGGACTGCATTTTTCCAGACAGTTGTAACACTTACTGATTGGCAGCTTTGCGCGCTTTACACGATCGATAAACTTATTGCGCAATGCACGTCCCGGCATACCGACCGGGCTTTGGATAATCTCGATATTTTCCTCACTGGCGTGAATATACGCCTCCTTGTATGCCTCCGATGCATCACATTCTTCGGTTGCAACAAAGCGGCTGGCAATCTGCACACCATCTGCGCCGAGATCCAGCGCATGCGAAATATCTTTCTGATCAAATATCCCGCCGGCCACAATGACCGGAATATTTTTCTGATACCGCTGTTCGTATTCCTTTTTGCAGTCGATAATCTGCCGGATCTCTCCGTCAAAATTAATGGCATCCATATGTGCCAGCTGTTCATTGGAAAACCCCAGATGCCCGCCGGCTTTCGGTCCCTCCACTACAATAAAGTCCGCCGTGCGGTCATAGCGGTGCGCCCACATCTTCAATATCAGCTGGGTTGCACGCTTCGAGGATACAATCGGAGCTATCTTTGTCCGGCAGGTTTTGCTGACAAGCTCCGGCAGATTCATAGGAAGCCCGGCTCCACTGATAATCACATCTGCCCCTGCCGCAACTGCTGCCCGGACATGCTCTTTGTAATGCTTTAATGCAACCATAATATTGACACCCACAAGTCCGTTTCCACAGGCAAGCTCCTTTGCTTTCCGGATATGTTTTTTGATGGCTTTTAAGTTACAGCCTGCCTGATCATTCTCGAAGCCTTCTTCATCGTAGCCGATCTGCGCAGTAGAAATGATACCTACACCGCCCTCCTTTGCCACAGCTCCCGCCAGATGGCTTCTGCTGATTCCTACCCCCATGCCACCCTGGATGATCGGAATTTTTGCAATCAGATCCCCGATCTGCAGTTGTTTCAACTTTGATGTATATGTGCTTATCATGCACGTTTCCTCCATATACCGAAAATTGTTTGACTATCAAACAATTTTCAGTATATGGCAATATAGTTTCTTTGTCAATATGTATTT
>OGLW01001041.1_pt1 | contig 9586 bp, 9 predicted proteins | sample 1572961 | NCBI WGS metagenome assembly OGLW01 (sample SAMEA2581880, study PRJEB24529) | metagenome | biome: Human gut stool | place: China | collected 2011
GTAAAGGCAGAGCCTTACGCAAGGTGCAGGAGAAAGACTCCGCTCGGGTTAAGGGTGCAACCATTGCCCAGTTAGTGGCGTTTCGCCACTAAGTACTGGGTATTGCTTGTAGCAAAGCTTCACAAGATTAAGCAACTTCGTTGCAATTCCTTTCGGGAAAAGAACTAAATATTGTTACGATAAACAGACTGAGTAGAGAGATTCACTTTTACGGAAATAGAAAAAGCATATTATGTTGAGAAATATTCAGACCATGTGGACGGTCAGAATGAGAGAAACCGGAAAGCAAGACACTATGACCGAGTAAAAACGATTGATGCTATTCTTGAAAATAATAAAACGTGTCCGGAAGAAACTTTATTACAGCTTGGAAACATGGACGGTGCGGTGTCTGCTGATGTGCTTGCACAGGTCAGTGCAGAATATTTCGAGGAATTTAACAGACGGTATGGTTCCCATGTTCATATACTGGACTGGGCTTTGCATCTTGATGAAGCAACACCACATATTCATGAACGGCATGTATTTGATGCTGTGAATCAGTATGGAGAATTATGTCCCCAACAGGATAAGGCATTGGAAGAACTTGGCTTTGAACTTCCGAAGCCGAATGAGAAAAAGGGAAAGTACAATAACCGGAAGATGGTTTTTGATGAAGAGTGCAGAAAACTATTTATCAGCATCTGTCAGAATCATGGACTGACGATTGATGTTGAGCCGGTGTATGGCGGTGCAAGCTATCTGGAGAAGCAGGATTTTATCATCATGAATCAGAAGAAACGCATTGAGGAAAAACAGGCTGTTCTTGATGGTCTTGTGATGAAGATAGAGGACGTAAACGCAGTCATTGAAGAAGCAGTAGACCTTGCTTATGAAAAGGCTTGTGAGGTTGTCACAAAGCGTGTGAAAGAGGAAACAGTGAAGCATGATGTTGATGTCGTAAAGGACTATGGAGAGCTTTTACAGCAACAGCCGAAAGATAAACTCAGTGATAAATCAAAGTCGGTGGCTTCCAAGGTCGTAAATGCGATTGTTGCCAAACTAGAAAAAGCATCACAGGCACTTTTGGGAAATATCATCTCTGCCCTGAATGAGCCGAAAAATAAGGTTAGGTTCTCTGGTCTGGGATGGGAAAGAACGTATCAAAGATGTGCTTCATCACTTCCTTGGAGCCGATCAGAACAATTATGTCTATGAAGCAATGAAAGTCCTTCTGTTAGGGGCAATTTCAAGGGTATACCGACCTGGAACGAAGTTTGAATATATGCTGATTCTGGTGGGTGGTCAGGGAGCCGGAAAGTCAACGTTTTTCAGATTCCTAGCCATGAATGATTCATGGTTTACGGATGATTTGAAGAAACTTGATGATGAAAATGTGTTCCGGAAGATGCAGATGCAGGAATGATACTTGCGTTTCTTGATAATTTCAAGGGGGACAGGGTTTGTTCCAAAATGCTTTGGAAAGAAGCTCTTCACAGGGCTTATGAGCCAAAGAGAATTGAATTGAAACAGATTTGCGACATTATGAATAATTCGGTAACAGACTGGATTATGAGTGATGGTGCCATGCATTTCGGTGTCTATGGCAAACAGCGTGGCTGGGTTCGTGCCGGTTTCTCTCAGGGAATCCCCGAAAAAGCGGACAGCGATGGGTTTATCGAAATACCAAAGCAGATGGAGTTGGAGATACCATTTAAGTAACAAAATTGATGAAGTTACCTTGTTGTTACTTATGTTGTTACCCAGTGGAAGCATTGATTTTACTGGGTTTTCTATGAAAGGTAACAAAAGTAACAAGAAAATAGAAAAATAAATAAAATACGGATAGCAAGCATAGGTAGCGTGATTTGAGAAGTCTTTTCGGTCATGTTACCTTTTTTGTTACCCTTTTCCTTGTGGGGGAATTTGGGAAAGGAGCGGAGCGAATGCAAGAAGAGAAAACGGTGGAAAACAAAGCAAATTATATAGATGGCGGTAATTTTAAGACGAAGATCGGAAATACTACTTACCTTGTCGGGGTGTTCTTCAACAATGCGAAAAAGGTAACAGTAGAGGACAGAATGAAGAATTTAATACGTCAGGAAGTGGTTGCCGGTAATTTCTAATGAGTTTGTCATAAAAACAATCATTTTTTTAATGAATTACTAATCTCTGTATTGACAAAACGCTTCCTAACGGTATCTTTTATACAAATTTTCTTTGTAAATTTTTCTGTAGAAAGAGAATATACGTCTTCTTCCGTCATTTTGAGAAAACTTATATCTAAAACACTCGTACAAATCCACAGCATCGAAAAAAGCATTGACAGATACGCAATATGTGAGAAGATAGAAATAAGCCCCACAAAGGGGCAAAAATAATACAGGAGATATGCATTTATGGCTCCAACCTATCGAAAGAGATATAAAAAACGAAGAACAAGAAAAGAACAGCTGCAGATGCGCATTTTAATGATTCTCATTGCCGTAATTTTGCTGGGATCCATTCTGGGAATCATACATAAAGTGAAGCAGGAACGGGCGCAGCAGACGGTGTCTGACAGCAGCTGGGATATTACAGATAAAAAATACGTTGACCAGAGACCGGAATTAGACGTGGAACTGCTTCCGGTCAATGAATATTCCCGTCCGGGGCTTGCACTTAAAAAGGTTCGTGGAATTGTCGTTCATTACACGGCCAATCCGGGAACGACTGCCATTCAGAACCGGAATTATTTCGCAGGGCTGGAACAATCTCACCAGACCAAGGCAAGCAGTCATTTGGAGAAATTGTACAGTGCATTCCCTGCAATGAAATCGCATATGCATCCAATAACCGAAACAGTGATACAATCGCAATCGAATGCTGTATTCCGGATGACACCGGAAAATTCAATGACAGTACGTATCAGTCATTGATCCAATTGACAACCTGGCTGATCGGAAGATATGATCTTGGAATTGAAGATGTGATCCGGCATTATGATGTGACAGGTAAAAACTGTCCGAAATATTTTGTGGAACATGAGAGTGCATGGGAAGATTTTCATGATGATCTGGCGGCTTACATCGAAAAAAATGGAGTGGACAAAGAATAAAAAATCATCTACAATAAATTAAATATAGGAAGTATTCTGAATAATTAACGGAACAGAGGAGAAATTTTTGATACAACTATTTACGGAATTACAGGAAAAGAAAAATGTAAGGAGTAATCTGAGTGCTCTGCGTGCCAGCCTGAAAGAAGCAACGGAAGAGCAAAAAGCGCAGGCTATAGAATTTGTACGCGGGCATGAAGATCTGGTGTTTGGATTTTTACAGGAAGAGGATGCAAAGACGCGGAAGAATGCAGCACTTCTTCTGGGAGACCTGGCAGTACAGAATGCGTTGCAGCCGCTCTGGAAAGCATATACCCGGGAACAGACACTGTTCGTAAAAAGTGCATATCTGGAAGCCATGAAGGCACTTCATGCAGAAGAAATCCTTTCGCAGCTGAAAGATCGTCTTGCAGAGCTGGAAGGAGAGCCGGTCACCGAAGAAAACCGGAAACACCGGGAAGCAGAACTGCGGGCACTGCGGGCAATCCTGATTCAGTATGAAGGAATCGATACCCATCATTTTGATATAAAACAAAATAACAATCATGTACTTTTGGTGACAAACCGCAATCATCGCGGAATACTGGAAAATCAGACCGGTGGAAAGGCGCATCCGCTCGGTGTGATTGTACAGACGGATGATCTGTTGCAGCTGTTGCAGATCCGCACATATCGGGACATGTTGTTTTTACTTCCGGTCAAAGGACTTCTGGAGCAGGAACCGGAAAAAGCAGCAGAGACGGTGTGGAAGCCAATGCTTGCAATCTGTGCAAAATACCACCGGGAGGACAAGCCATTCTTTTTTCGGATTGAGTGCAGATCCGCAATGACACTGGAACAGAGAAGCCGGTTTGTCAAAAAGCTTGGATCTGCCATTGAACAGTTGTCGGATGGAAAACTGGTGAATTCTCCGGGGGATTATGAGGTAGAACTTCGACTGATTGCAAATCGTGAGGGAAAGTTTTTCCCGGCACTGAAATTTTATACTATTCCGGATCACCGGTTTGCGTACCGGAAACATGCAATTGCCGCTTCCATGCACCCTTCCCTTGCGGCATTGATTATGGAACTGGCAGCACCATATCTGAAAGAGAATGCGCAGATTATTGATCCGTTCTGCGGCGTGGGCACCATGCTGATTGAGCGGGATATCCGTGTTCCGGCACGTGAAAAATATGGTACGGATATTTTTGGGGAGGCAATTGACGGAGCACGGGAGAATGCGGCTCTGGCAGGAGAACAGATCAATTTCATACACAGGGATTTCTTTGATTTTAAACATGATTATTTGTTTGATGAGATTGTAACCAATATGCCGGTGCGGGGAAAAATGACGCGGGAGCAGCTGGACCGTCTGTATGAGAAATTTTTCCGGAAAGCATTAACCATTCTGGAAAAGGAGGCTGTGATTGTAATGTATACAGGAGAGATTGGATTTGTGAAGAAACAGCTGCGTCTTCACAGGGAATTCTCTCTTTTGGAAGAATATTGTATGCAGAGTAAGGCAGGATGTTATCTGTTAATTATAGGAGTAAAGAGGTAATGGCATGAACGATGATACGAATCTGATAGATATATCAATGTTACAGCAGCTGCAGGATCAGTTTTGCTGTGCAGATCATTTGTATCTGATGTGTGTGGATAAGAATAAAGGTGTTGTGACAAAACCGTTTGGAACAGAAGAACAGGTGGAGTTTTTACGGACACAGGTAGATAAACATGCCTACATGGAACTGGTAGACCAGATGCAGCATGACCGGATGGAAACGGTTGTGGAGCGGGAAACAGCACAGGATTTCATGAAATTGTGTGCTGTTTCCACAAAAGTAGAAGATCAGCTGCAGGTTGTCTGGATTGTTATGGGCATTATAAAGGAGCGGCTGACACCAGAGGTTCATCTGCCGGAGGGAATGCTTATTACGACGGAGGAGCAGTTTTACGCATCGGTAGAATTTCTATCACTGCTTTCCGGACAGTTGTTTGAGAGTCGCAGAAATCAGATGATCGCGCAGAAAGCGGTTGAAAAGAGTTCTGTTTCCGAGCTGGCGATGGAATACCAGCTGCACCGCAGCCGGGCAATGACCGAAATTTTGCAGATGATGGATTCGGATAACAGTTTTGAAAAAGTGGCTGAGGATATTTTGCGGGAGACCTGTGAAAGTCTGGAAATTTCCGGTGGATGTCTGTTGCGCGAGAATACAGGGGAAAATACGGCAGACATGATCTGCGAGTATACAAAAGAACCAGACAAGTCCATTCTTGCAGAGGGGCAGCATATTCCGATCGGTGCACTGCCGTTTTATAATGGTAAAACTTATATGATCTCATCGGACTCCATCATGCCGGAACCGTTTGCACATTTATTTAAAACCTGTCATATCAGTGCCGGAATTTTTGAACCGATTGAAATACAAAATCGCACGGCGATGTATTTTTGCGTGTATGATAATGAAAAAACAAGAATCTGGGAGAACAGAGATATCAAATTTGTCAGTGATGTGCGAAGAGTTGTGCAGAGCATCATGCTTAAAAGAATTGCAAAGAATTCGCTGGCAAGTTCCTATACATCTTTAGAGGCGATTCTGGAAAATACCGGATGTGGAATATATGTGGTTGATTACCATACCCATGCAATTCTTTATATGAATCACAAATTCAAAGAACTTTTCTCTCGCAGTATCGCGGGAAATCATCTGGAAAAAATGCTGTTTTCCGACCGGGAAACAAAGCGCAGCCAGTATTATGAGGAAATTTATTCGGTTGTTGAGGAACGCTGGCTGGATGTGCATAAGACCGAGATTGACTGGGTGGATGGCAGAAAAGTTGCCATGTGTACACTCTATGATATTACCGAAAAGAAAATTTATCAGAAAGAAATCGAAAATCAGGCGAACAATGATTTCCTGACAGGGTTGTTTAATCGCATGCGCTGCGAACAGGATCTGGGACAGTTTATACGAAAGACCCGGGAAAAAGATGCAACAGGAGCGTTGCTTTATATGGGACTGGATGATTTTAAGCATATCAATGACGGGCTGGGACACCAGTATGGGGATATTCTGTTGAAAGCGATTTCCCATAGCCTGCGCAGGATAGATGGGATTGAGAATACCTGTTACCGCATGGGAGGGGATGAGTTTGTTGTGATTATTCCGGATTCCGTGTATCCGGAGCTGGAACGGATTGTCAGGGAAGTGACATCCATATTTAAGAAACCATGGTTTTTAAAGGGAGAAGATTATTATTGCACCATAAGTATGGGGATCGTATATTTCCCGAAGGATGGAGAAACGGTGGAAGAACTTGTCCGTAAAGCAGATATTGCCCTGTTGTCGGCAAAACGCAGGGGCAAAAACCGCGTGGAATACTATGATGGGATGGACGCATCTTCCTCATACCGCAGACTGGATCTGGAGAAAAATATGCGTACTGCAGCAATGAATGCATGCACGGAATTTGAAGTGTTTTATCAGCCGATCATTGATGTCTGTCAGCCGGGAGAGCCATGCTGTGGTGCGGAAGCATTGATCCGCTGGAATTCAAGTGCACTTGGATTTGTGAATCCGGCAGATTTTATTCCACTTGCGGAATATCTGGGACTGATCAATCCAATCGGGGAGTATGTCATGAGAAATGCGGCATTGCGGTGCAAATACTGGAATGATATGGGGCATCCGGAGTATCATGTCAATGTAAATTTGTCGGTTGTACAGCTGTTACAGAATGACATTGTAAAGAAGGTTGCAAAGGTTCTGGAAGAAACCCGTATCATACCACAGAATCTGACATTGGAAGTAACGGAAAGCCTGGCGATCAATGATATGGTCCGGATGAAGAAGATATTAAGTGAGATCCGGAATCTTGGTGTACGCGTGGCACTGGATGATTTTGGAACAGGATATTCATCCCTCAATCATATCCGTGAGATGCCTTTGGATGTGATCAAGATTGACCGTTGTTTTATTGAACATCTTGGAGAGGACGACTTTTCCAATGCATTTGTGCGGATGGTATCGGAACTGGCAAATGCCATCAATGTACGCGTATGCGTGGAAGGTGTGGAGACTAAGCGCCAGAGAGATATTGTAAAAAAGATGGGAATCCGTATGATTCAGGGATTTTTTTATGGAAAACCGATGAAGATTGAAGATTTTGAAAAGAAATATCTGATATAAGGAGGATGATATGTACACAGCATTAACAATTGCTGGAAGTGATTCCAGTGGAGGCGCCGGCATTCAGGCAGATATTAAGACAATGACAGCAAACCATGTTTACGCAATGAGTGCGATCACGGCTTTGACTGCCCAGAATACGACCGGTGTAACAGATATTATGGAGGTAACTCCAAAGTTTTTGGCAGAGCAGCTGGATAGTATTTTTACGGATATCAATCCGGATGCAATTAAGACCGGGATGGTTTCGTCAAGTGAACTGATTGAGACGATTGCGGACAAACTGACAGAATACCACGCAAAAAATATCGTAGTGGATCCTGTTATGGTGGCTACCAGCGGAGCAAGACTTATCAGCGAGGAAGCCATTGGAACATTGAAAAGTAAATTATTGCCTCTGGCAACTGTTATCACTCCAAATATCCCGGAAGCAGAAGTGCTTTCTGAGATGGAGATCAAAACAGAAGCAGATATGGAAAAAGCAGCAGAGACCATCTGTAACACCTTAGGTTGTGCAGTTTTATTAAAGGGTGGACATCAGTTAAATGATGCCAATGATCTTCTTTTCCAGAAAGGGAAAGAGCCGGTATGGTTCCACGGAAAAAGAATTGACAATCCAAATACCCATGGAACAGGTTGTACCTTATCTTCCGCAATTGCATCAAATCTTGCAAAAGGAAGAGACTTGGAAACCTCTGTCAAGTATGCGAAAAACTATATTTCCGGCGCACTTGCCGATATGCTTGACCTTGGAAAAGGAAGCGGCCCTATGAATCATGCATTTGCAATCGAAGGAGAATATGAAAGATGAGTGAAAAAAGAACTTCCGTTTTTTCAAACGGTTTAATCTGGTTTGGGGCAGGAGTGTCTTTAGCTGAGATCCTGACCGGTACCTATTTCGCACCACTTGGTTTTGGAAGAGCAATGGCAGCAATTCTGCTCGGACACCTGATCGGCGGACTCATGATGTTTGCTGCAGGAATGATCGGGGCAAAAGAGCGGAAAAGTGCCATGGAAACTGTAAAAATGAGTTTCGGTGAGAAGGGAAGCCTTCTCTTTGCAGTATTAAACGTGCTGCAGCTTGTCGGCTGGACTGCTATCATGATCTATGATGGTGCACTCGCAGCAGACGGCCTATTACATAGCGGCATATGGATCTGGGCAATTGTGATCGGAATTTTGATCATAGTGTGGATCTTTATCGGACTGACCAATCTTGGAAAGTTAAATACCGTTGCAATGACCGCACTCTTTGTATTGTCACTGGTACTTTTTAAGGTGATCTTCTTTAATACAGATTTTGTAATGCCGATCGCAGTAAGTGATGATATGATGACTTTTGGAGCTGCGGTAGAGCTTGCAGTCGCAATGCCTCTTTCCTGGTTACCGCTTATCAGCGATTATACGAGAGAAGCAGAAAAACCATTCGCAGCAACCTTTACAAGTGTATTCGTATACAGCGTAGTCAGCATTTTTATGTACATGATCGGTATGGGAGCCGCTATTTTTACCGGCGAATACGATATCGCGCAGATTATGTTAAAGACAGGTCTTGGCGTTGTGGGATTACTGATCATTGTATTCTCAACCGTTACAACAACGTTCTTAGATGCTTATTCCGCAGGAGTTTCCTGTGTTTCCATTTCTTCTAAAATTCAGGAGAAATGGGCAGCGATCATTGTTACTGTGATCGGAACGATCGCAGCGATCGTTTATCCAATGGATAACATTACAAACTTCTTATATCTGATCGGATCTGTTTTTGCTCCGATGATTGCAGTGCAGATTGCAGATTACTTCATTTTGAAGAAAGCGGATTCTGAAAAAAATGCTTTCCAGTGGCGTAATCTGATCGTATGGCTTGCCGGATTTATTATTTACCGCATATTAATGCACGTAGATACTCCGCTTGGAAATACTCTGCCGGATATGGTGATCACAGTCGTTCTCTGCCTGATTGTGGAAAAGGTTGCAGAAGCAATGCGAAAATGAGGACGAAAGAATGAAAAAATCTAACTTAAAGAAATTAACAGTCACAGCAATTTTAGCAGCAGTAGCCGTAGTGGGAAGCTTATTTTCCTTCCCGGTATTCGGTTCAAAATGTGCACCGGTACAGCATATGGTAAATATTTTATGTGCAGTTACCGTAGGTCCTTGGTGGGCACTGGCACAGGCATTTATCGCATCTTTGATCCGTAACTTATTAGGACTTGGAAGCCCGCTTGCATTCCCGGGAAGTATGTGCGGTGCATTACTTGGCGGTCTGCTGTATAAATATGGAAAGAAACTTCCATTTGCTTACATTGGAGAAGTAGTGGGAACCGGTATTCTCGGC
>OGLW01001047.1_pt1 | contig 9539 bp, 7 predicted proteins | sample 1572961 | NCBI WGS metagenome assembly OGLW01 (sample SAMEA2581880, study PRJEB24529) | metagenome | biome: Human gut stool | place: China | collected 2011
TGGCGCTCTTCCGGCAGCTGGCTTAAAATGGTCTCCATATCCTCTAAAAAGCCCATGTTCAACATTTCGTCTGCTTCGTCTAAAACTACGGTATGTACATGGTCCATTTTTACGGTCTTACGGCGCATATGATCCATCACACGGCCCGGGGTTCCTACTACGATCTGGGTGCCATCTTTTAAGGCGCGGATCTGACGGACAATGTCCTGACCACCGTATACAGGCAGAACCTTGATGCCGTGCATAAATTTTGCAAAACGGCGCAGTTCTTCAGCTACCTGGATTGCCAGCTCTCTGGTTGGAAGCAGGACAACGGCCTGAAGCTTCTTTACCTTCGGGTCTACCTTCTGTAACAGAGGAAGTCCGAAAGCAGCGGTCTTTCCTGTTCCTGTCTGTGCCTGACCGATCATGTCTCTGCCTTCTAATACAACAGGGATCGCCTGAGCCTGGATCGGAGAAGCTTCTTCAAAGCCCATCTCGGTAATAGCTCTTATGATACGGTCATCTAACTGTAATTCTTCAAATTTTGTTACATCCATTAATTGTAAATATCCTCTTTCTATTCTTAATCTAAGTTCCGCAGGAATATGGGCCTTAATTTTTCAACATGTCATTGTCCACTGGCCTTCGATTTGCACATGTTCGCCTGTGTCGGATTGCATCCGCCACATTCGTACATCTGCACTCAGGATGTGGACAATCGACAGGTTGAAAACGGCCCATATTCCTGCATTGAGCACTTCGTTGCACTTAGTGAGGTATTCCACGAACTTAGTGCAATTGAAGTTACCATATATTTTTAACATGCAATAGCAAGAAAATGAGAGGCGAAAACGGCACGCACATGCAGGCCTTTCATCCTCTCACTTTCGTACAATCAATAACTATATCAGAGTTTTGTTTTCATGTCAATGTAAGAACTTACACAACTGTTCTTCCTTACACTTCCTGAAAATAGCATTTTCACAAGAACATCACTAGAACTGCACAATGTCCTTGATCTCAGCGGCTTTTTCCACATTTTCGGCATAGAGGACAGGTCCTTCGCCGTGGTAATCTCTCTGGTATTCTACGCCGACTTTAGCGCGTACCTTTACCCATTCTTTGGTCTTGTACTTTTCTGCGTCTTTCCATTTGCACATGAAACCTAAGAATGTCATATCTGCCTCACAGCAGGTCATAGCCATACGTCCCGGAACGAACTGTCCCTTTGGGAATTTCGGGCTTTTTAATACCATTGCGGTAAATTCAACGGTCTTTCCTTTGTAGCGTTCCGGCTGATCCATACAGTCGATGTACCAGATACCGTAGTCTGCAGGCTTGATCTCAATTACATCTGCATTGATATCATATGGAAGATCTTCTTCCAGGGTTGCCTGCTCGATCTCGCCGTTCTTATCTTCCAGAACGATCTCGCTTTCACGGCTCATAGCGCGGATGGTACGGCGATAGGAAGTCAGCTTCTCATCTGCAATGCCATCGCAGCGGTTTACAATGACCAGTTCGGAATTACGAAGCATAGCGCCAAGGAGCGGCTTCATATTCTGGATGTACAGATCAAAGGTAGAACCATCAATAATGGTGATCTGCTGGTAAATGTTCCAGTCATCCGGCAGTTTCAGCTCGTCCTGGTTCCACATACCGTTCCACTCTAAGAGCACACGCTCCGGGCGATAGATCACTTCCAGCTCATTTAAGTAAGCCGGTGTCAGTTTGGAAAGTTCATCTACATATACAACAGCAGTCTGATGCTTCTTTAACTTCTTTTCATCATATTCTGTATCCCCTTCTTCGCAGACGATCAGAAGTGTTTTTCCCTCTGTCTGGAAGTATTCCTGGTCCATGGTAAATTCCAGAAACTGGGTTTTTCCAGCTTCCAGAAAACCGTTGATCAGAAATACGGGCATTACATCTTCATCTATCTCGTTATTTCCCATTCTTAAACCTCATTAGCCTCTTCCGAATACTTTGTTTAATTCTTCTTCCTTCAGGCTGGCACCGATGACACAAACCTTACCTGTGTAATCCGGCTTTCCGTCACGGATCTCATACTGCTCCGGTACCAGGTCAAAGTACAGCCACTCGCCAGGATTTTCTGTAGGAAGCATTCCCTTTGCTCTTAAAACATTGCCAAATTCCTTGGTCTCTGCCAGACGCTTTAAGATATCTTCCAGCTGATCCTTTGTTACAGGAACGATGGTCTCCATGCCCCAGCTGGTGAATACTTCGTCTGCATGATGGTGATGATGATGTTCGTGATCATGGTCATGACCGCAGCAGCAGTCATCGTCGTGGTCATGATGATGGTGATGTTCATGTTCTTCGTCTTCATCATGATCGTGATGATGTTCATGATCATGGTCATGGCCGCAGCAGCAATCGTCATCGTGGTCATGATGATGGTGATGTTCGTGTTCTTCGTCTTCATCATGATCGTGATGATGCTCATGATCGTGGTCATGGCCACAGCAGCAATCGTCATCGTCGTGATCATGGTGGTGATGGTGCTCATGATCATGGTCGTGACCGCAGCAGCACTCATCGTCATCATCATCATGGTGATGATGGCTTTCTCTTACTTCCTCTAACAGGTCATCTAACATGGTATCTCTCTTCTCGATGATCTCAAGAAGCTGGCTTCCGCCCAGTTCTGCTAATGGAGTGGTAACGATAGCAGCCTTAGGATTTTTCTCACGGATCATCTCAACATCCTTCTGGATCTTTGCAGTATCAGTAATATCTGTACGGCTGAGTACAACGGTTCCTGCATTCTCGATCTGATTGTTGAAGAATTCACCGAAGTTCTTCATATACATTTTGCACTTTGCAGCATCTACAATGGTAACAGCACTGTTTAATGCAACGTCCATATCTGCAGATACATCAATAACAGCCTTCATAACGTCGGAAAGCTTGCCAACGCCTGATGGTTCGATGATGATACGGTCTGGTTTGTACTTGGTCAGTACCTCAGATAAGGATTTTCCGAAATCACCTACTAAGGAGCAGCAGATACAGCCGGAGTTCATCTCACGGATCTCGATACCGGAGTCTTTTAAAAATCCGCCGTCAATACCGATCTCGCCAAATTCATTTTCAATGAGAACTACCTGCTCACCGGAAATAGCCTCCTGTAAAAGCTTCTTAATAAAAGTAGTTTTTCCAGCTCCAAGGAAACCGGAAATAATATCGATCTTTGTCATCGTATGTTCCTTCTTTCTTTATTAATGCCTTCTTTAAAATTAGAATTAGAAAAGCATTTTGCAATGGGATCTTATGATCCCGTTTGTTCAATCTGTCAATTAGATATTTTGGCACAACCTGACCTTAATGTCAAGTAATGGGCCCCTCTTTCTCATTAACACTGGTTTTCCTGTTGGTTTTATGCTGATTTTATGCTTTTTACCGTTTCTTTCCTAATACCTGCCACATGGAAAACAGGCCGAAAGCAATAAGATTTACCACTACTACACTGGCGCCTGCTGGTGTGGAAAACTGATAGGAAGCCATCATTCCCAGCAAAAAGCATACCAGAGAAAGAATTCCGGAAGAGATCACCACGCTGGTAAAGCTTTTAAACACGCGCATAGAGGTAAGGCATGGGAAGATCACAAGGCTTGAGATCAGCATGGCTCCCATCATACGCATGCCAAGGACAATGGTAACGGCTGTAAGCACGGAAATAAGCATATTGTAGGCACCTACATTTACACCGGTTGCTTTTGCAAAGTTTTCATCAAAAGTAACTGCAAATACCTGGTTGTAGCAAAGTACAAACAGGCCCAGTACAATGATGCACAATACTGCTGATAAGGCCACGTCTTCTTTGGTCATGGCTAAAATGCTTCCAAACATATAGCTGCTTACATCTGTGGTCATTCCTGTTGTTAAGGATGTAACGATAATACCGATAGCCAGAGAGCTGGCAGAGATCATGGCAATGGCTGCATCACTTTTGATCCGGCTGTTTTCTGTAATACGCAGAAGGAAAAATGCCGCCAGCACAACTACCGGGATCGATACCTTTAAAGGGGACCAGCCCATAGCCAGGGCAATGGAAAGGGCTCCAAAGGATACATGGGAAAGTCCGTCACCGATCATGGAATAGCGTTTTAACACCAGGCTCACTCCCAAAAGGGAGGCGCACAAAGATACAAGCATACCGCCGAATAATGCCCGCACCATAAATGGATAAGATAACATTTCACTAAGCACGTTCATGGGTATTTCCTCCTTCTATCTTCTGGGAACTGTGTGCGTGGGTATGTCCGCAGGAACACTTCTGTTCATTGTTTTCCAGACCATCCACATTTTTTGCCATATGGCAGGCTGCCGTTGGCAGACACTCACCCTGTTCTTTTTCATGGAAGAAATGGCCTGCTGCCTTACTGTTCATATAATCATGGGCCGTAGAAAAGCACCTGTTTCTGAAGGTGGAGGATCTTGTTGGCTTCCTCTACTGCATTTCTTAAGTCATGGGAGACCATGATAATAGCTACTTTATCTTCCCTGTTTAATTTGCGGATCATGGAATAGAAATCCTGGATTGCCATCGGGTCCAGACCGGTGATCGGCTCATCTAAAATAAGAAGTTCCCTGGTGGCGCAGAGAGCTCTTGCGATCAGCACTCTCTGCTGCTGTCCGCCGGATAACTCCCTGTAGCACTGGTCCGCCAACTGGGTAATACCCAGTTTTTCCATATTGGCAGATGCAATGTCCTTTTCTGTTTTAGAATAGAAAGGGCGTCTGCCTCTTCTGCTTAAGCAGCCGCTTAAAACGACTTCTCTTACAGAAGCAGGGAAATCTTTCTGAGCTGCTGTCTGCTGGGGCAGATAGCCAATTCCTGTTGTTTTTAATTCTTCTGCTACGGTCAGTTTGCCACCGGATGGCTTTAACAGCCCCAAAAGTCCCTTGATCAGGGTACTTTTGCCAGACCCGTTTTCACCTACGATACACAGATAATCCCCAGGGCAGACTTCCATATTTACATTTATAACCGCATCCTGATTTTCGTATCCAAGATCAACATGCTCACATTTGATCAATGGTTCCATTTTTGATCATTCCTCCTATAAAAGTGCTTCCTGCAGATTTTTTGCATTCTGCTTCATCAGCTGCAGATAGGTAACGCCTTCATCAAACTGCCTTCTTGTTACATTATGGCAGGAATGAAGGAGAAGGGGTTTTGCTCCTGTTTCTTCACTGATGATATCTGCCGTCCGGTGACTGGAAAGTTCCAGATAAAATACTGCCTGGATCTGATTTTCCTTTATACGGTCAATGAGATAAGCAATGGTTTTTGCACTTGGCTCTGTATCTGTACTGCAGCCGGAAAATGCTGCTCTGTAAGACAGACCATATTCCTGGGCAAAGTACCGGAACGGAAACTTGTCCGCTACCACGATCATACGGTGACGGCCATTTGCCACAATATCCTTAAACTCATCATCCAGACTTTTTAGTTCTGTTTCATAGCTGTTTTTGTTTTCTTCAAAATAAGAAGCATTCTCCGGAGATACTTCTTTTAAAGTTTCTGTGATCACTTCCACTAACTTCATGGCATTGGCTGGTGAGGTCCAGATGTGTTCGTCATATTCAATGTCCATTTCATGACCATCATGATCGTCAAAAGTAATTTGAGATAAATTCTCATGAGTTTTTATCTCATCGTCAGGACGACTATGATCCATTTCACTGTGATCATGATCTTCTTCCTCATTTTCGTGAGCGTGACCATGGTCATCATGGGAATGTTCATTATCTTCCATTCCTTCCACGATCTCCTCTTCCAGTACATCTACATAGTCCATCATCGTAAGGACTTTCATGTTCTCCGTATCCAGGGAAGCTACTACTTTTTCCACCCACTGTTCCATCTCTCCACCGTTGCAAACCATCAGATCTGCCTGCTGCATGGTGATCATATCTGCAGGTGTGGGCTCAAATGAATGACTGTCCATTCCTGCAGGAACTACCATTTTCAGTCTTACTCTGTCCCCTGCGATCTGGCGGACAAAATCATAGTATGGAAAAATAGTAGTCACTACCAATGGGCGGGTATCTTTTTCATCGGATACCTTTGACGAATTCTGTCCCACTGTACCAGATATACCGCAGCCGGAAAGAAGGATGCAACACATCGTGAGAAAAATGCTCACGATATATGTTTTTAAGCTGCGTTTCTTCTTATTTGAATTACGTTTTAAATTATTCACTTCAAATTTATTCAATGTGGTTCACTGCCTTTATAAAATCTATCACCTGGAAAGGAGACTCTGCTACAAGCTTTGGCTTAAATGCCTCCAGCTCTTCTCTCGGACGAAAGCCCCAGGTCACACCTACTGTATCTACCTGGGCTGCCTGTCCTGTTTCCATATCTGTATTAGTATCTCCCAGATACAAACAGTCTTCTTTTTTAAGCCCCAGTTCTTCGATCAGAGCCACTACACCGTCGGGAGCCGGTTTCTTGCGGATGCCTAATGCTTCTCTCTCTCCGTATACCTTGTCAAATGTATGATCTCCAAATACATGGGCTACATTCTCAAGGGCTCTCTGATGAGGTTTATTGGACAGTACGGTTGCCAGTATGCCATGTTCTTTTAAGAAATCCAGAAGCTGTGGAATTCCCTCATATGCTTCTACTTTGTAAAGACAACAGTCCTTAAAAACTTCATTATATACATCCAACGCTTCCTTATAATGAGTCAGTTCTTTATCCCCATATGCTATCAGGGAACGTTCTACCAGCTTTTTATAGCCATCTCCTACAAACTGCTTGGTATCTTCAATAGAGATCGGCCCCAGTCCAAAATGGCCCAGTGTCAGGTCTACAGAACGTTTCAAAGCATAAATAGAGTTCACCAATGTTCCGTCCAGATCAAATATACAGCATTTATACATGATGATCACACCTTTCTTTTATCTGCTGTTTCTATTTTTGTCGAAATCGTATCGGGGTAATCATAGCATAGAAATAAAGATTTTTCCAGAACTGATTTTTTCAGCTTAAAGTATGTTATACTATAATGGTCCCGAAAGAAAAACAAGACACACCTACATACTACAGAAAGGAACAAACCACCATGTCTTCTACCCCATCACCGAAAAGCCAGAAAATGACCGAAGGCAATATCACCAAACTCCTGATCACGTTCGCCCTTCCCCTCTTTGTAGGCAACCTGTTCCAGCAATTTTATAACACGGTTGACAGTATTGTTGTGGGAAATTTTGTCAGTAAAACGGCTCTGGCAGCGGTTGGTTCCACAGACTGTATCATCAATACGATCATCGGGTTCTTTACCGGTCTTTCTACCGGCGCAGGTGTAGTGATCGCCCACAGTTTTGGCAGCGGGAATGACAAGGCTCTTCATCGCGCTGTACATACTACCATTGCACTGACCCTTGTATTATCTGTAGTCTTTACCATTGCCGGACTGCTTTTATCCCCTGTATTTCTCCAGTTAATGGATACACCGGAAGATGTTCTTCCGGAGGCATCCCAGTATCTGCGCATCTATTTTGCAGGTATTTCCGGCCTGATGCTTTACAATATGGGTTCCGGTATCCTGAGGGCTGTGGGTGACTCCAGACGTCCTTTATATATTCTTATGGTCTGCGCTCTTGGAAATATCTTTTTTGACCTGCTTTTTGTGATCGTTTTTCACGCAGGTGTTGAAGGTGTTGCCTACGCTACCATTCTTTCCCAATGGATCTCAGCGATACTGGTCCTTGTGATCCTTACGCGGGAAAAAAGCTCATACAGATTAATTTGGAAAGACCTGCATATCCACAAAGGAACTGCCATGTCTATCTTCCGTATTGGCTTTCCTGCAGGACTTCAGATCGCTGTTACTTCTTTTTCCAATGTATTTGTTCAGTCCTATATCAACCATTTCGGCTCCTCCTGCATGGCTGGCTGGACAACCTATGGAAAACTGGATAAGTTCTGTCTGCTTCCGATCCAGAGTATCGGTCTGGCAGTTACCACCTTTGTAGGACAGAACCTTGGCGCTGACAATATGAAACGTGCCAGAAAGGGAACCACGGTTGCATTATTCATCTCCATTGCAACAGCCCTGATCCTGATGGCACCTGTGATCATTTTTGCCCCATTCCTTGCTTCTCTGTTCACCAATGAACCGGAAGTGCTGACCTACGGTATCCATTTTATCCGTTTAATGATGCCATTCTATCTGGCCATCAGTTTCAACCAGATCTTCGCAAACGCATTAAGGGGTGCCGGAAACTCCGTCACCCCTATGGTCATTATGATGGGAAGCTTTATCGTCTTCCGCCAGATCTATCTTTACTTTATTTCAAAATACTTCAATAATATTACCGCTACCGCCCTTGGATATCCTTTAGGATGGGTGTTATGCAGTATATTGCTGATCATTTACTACTGGAAAGTAGGATTAAATGTGAAAAAGAAGATCTAAAACCTGGCTTCCACCACCTGATGCTTCTCCACATCTATCACTCCATATGTATTCAGTCTCAGCTTTGGAATAACCGGAAGGCTGATAAATGCCAGTGTCATGAAAGCATCAATATCTTCTGAAATGCCCAGCTCTACAGAAAGCTTCTTCATATGCTCCAGCTTTTCATCTACCACTTCTACCGGTTCGTCTGCCATGAGACCGCCGATGGGCAGCGGCAGATCTGCCAATACTTTGCCCTCAAGGGCAATGGCAAGGCCACCTCCATTTTCGATCACACGATTGCCTGCAAGGACCATGTCTTCGTCTGTAACTCCGGCAATGACAAGATTGTGGGAATCGTGTCCGATGCTGGTGGCTACGGCACCTTTCTTTAAGCCGTATTTTCCTAAAAATCCCAGTCCTACATGGCCTGTATTTTTGTGCCGTTCAATGGCAGCCAGTTTTACGATGTCGCGGCTTATATCTACACCGGGAGCAACGCCTGGCAGTTCTTTCCACTCTTCGATCCGCTCTTTTGTGATCAGTTCATGGGCTACCATGTCAATGACCCGCTGATGGGTTCCTGTGGTTTCTTTTAACTGCAGCTCTTCCACTGTAATAGGAACTCTGTGGAAGGAATGGAATACACGTTCTTTGATCTCTGTGGACCAGTCTGTATTTTTTTCTTTCTGATGGAGCATTTTTCCATTTTCTGCCACCAGTTTTCCACCTTTGTATACCTGTTTTACATTAAGAGTTCTCAGATCATCAAAAACTGCCAGATCTGCCTTATAACCAGGTGCCACAGCGCCCATATCATGCAGTCCAAAATAAGCTGCTGCATTTAAAGTACCCATGCGGATCGCACGGATGGGATCAGCACCCATGGAAACTGCTTCTCTGATAATGGCATCAATATGACCAATACGGATCAAGTCTCCCGGATGCTTATCATCTGTTACCAGCAGACACCGCTGATAATAGGGGTCCTCAAACATTCCCATAAGAGCTTTTAAGTTCTTTGCCGCTGTTCCCTGACGGATCATGATCCACTGGCCTCTGGCAAATTTTTCCTTTGCCTCTTCAAAATCCGAACACTCATGGTCAGAGCGGATTCCT
>OGLW01001054.1_pt1 | contig 9422 bp, 7 predicted proteins | sample 1572961 | NCBI WGS metagenome assembly OGLW01 (sample SAMEA2581880, study PRJEB24529) | metagenome | biome: Human gut stool | place: China | collected 2011
AACTATTTATTAACTAGTGTATTACACGCTTTTCGTTGCAGATGGCAGATGTTTTTATGTTTTTCAACTTTATAGTAGGAAAAACTTTCATTCATTTCCGTATCGTTTCTGGTTAAATGGGAATTTAATTCAGACAGAAGAACATAAGAACAAAAAATAGAATAGCCGTTCAATAAGCAACAGAAATAATTTTCAAAGCGCAGCTTTTATGTTCTTTTGTTCTTATGTCTAAAAATAACTACCATCTGCTCATTTGTCCAAAGAGACGTATAAAAAATAGAATGATTCAACTCTGTAAATTCTTTCTTTTTTACTTGCTTATTTCGATTGATTTCCATACTTTTAGCCTCCGTAATCCTTTAAAAATTGACCCTATGGACAACATTCTTTTCTGGCTCGTTCCAGTCGCTTCCGTGTTAGCCCTCTGCTTTGCTTATTACTTTCATAAGCAAATGATGAAAGAGAGTGAAGGTACACCCCAAATGATAAAAATAGCTGCTGCTGTACGCAAAGGAGCTATGTCTTATCTAAAGCAACAATACAAAATAGTAGGTTGGGTATTCTTGGGGCTGGTTATTTTGTTTTCAATTATGGCTTATGGCTTTCATGTACAGAATGCATGGGTTCCCATTGCTTTCCTTACAGGTGGATTCTTCTCCGGGCTTTCCGGATTTCTGGGGATGAAGACGGCGACATACGCGTCCGCTCGTACCGCTAATGCTGCCCGTACTTCTCTGAATGCAGGATTAAGAATTGCTTTCCGAAGTGGTGCCGTGATGGGACTGGTGGTCGTTGGCCTGGGACTGCTCGATATATCTTTTTGGTATCTGTTGCTAAATGCAGTGATTCCTGCTGATGCACTGACACCTACTCATAAACTCTGTGTAATCACTACCACCATGCTGACATTTGGTATGGGAGCTTCTACCCAGGCGCTCTTTGCCCGTGTAGGCGGTGGTATCTATACAAAGGCAGCCGATGTCGGAGCCGACTTGGTAGGCAAAGTAGAAGCCGGAATCCCGGAAGATGACCCTCGTAATCCTGCCACTATTGCCGATAATGTGGGTGATAATGTAGGCGACGTGGCTGGTATGGGAGCCGATTTATACGAATCTTACTGTGGCTCGATTCTGGCAACAGCCGCACTGGGTGCTGCTGCTTTTATCCATTCGGCAGATACAGTGATGCAATTCAAGGCAGTGATCGCCCCGATGCTGATTGCGGCTGTTGGTATTATCCTTTCTATTATAGGTATATTCGCTGTCCGTACCAAGGAGAATGCGACAATGAAGGACCTGCTCGGTTCGTTGGCTTTCGGTACGAATCTTAGTTCCGTATTAATTGTTGCTGCTACATTCCTTATTCTGTGGCTTCTGCAACTTGATAACTGGATTTGGATTTCTTGTGCCGTAGTAGTCGGACTATTGGTAGGTATTATCATCGGACGTTCTACAGAATATTATACTTCCCAATCCTATCGCCCTACCCAGAAACTAAGTGAAAGCGGTAAGACCGGACCCGCCACCGTAATTATCTCCGGTATCGGTTTAGGTATGCTTTCTACGGCTATTCCGGTAATTGCAGTCGTGATTGGTATCATTGCTTCTTATCTGTTGGCTTCCGCCGGCGATTTTGCCAATGTCGGTATGGGACTGTATGGAATCGGTATTGCGGCTGTCGGCATGCTTTCTACTTTAGGTATCACTCTGGCAACGGATGCTTACGGCCCGATTGCGGATAATGCAGGAGGTAACGCGGAAATGTCCGGCTTGGGTGCCGAAGTCCGCAAACGTACCGATGCGCTCGATTCATTGGGGAATACAACTGCTGCCACCGGAAAAGGTTTTGCAATCGGTTCCGCTGCATTGACAGGGTTGGCTTTGCTGGCTTCTTATATTGAAGAAATCCGAATCGGCCTTACACGGCTTGGTAATGTAGATCTGACCTTTGCGGATGGTAGCTCCATCAGTGTGGCGAATGCTACTTTTATCGACTTCATGGATTATTATGAAGTACATCTGATGAATCCGAAAGTTCTTTCGGGTATGTTCCTCGGTTCCATGATGGCTTTCCTGTTCTGTGGATTGACAATGAATGCCGTAGGACGTGCAGCAGGGCACATGGTAGATGAAGTACGTCGCCAATTCCGTGAAATAAAGGGTATTTTGACAGGAGAAGCGGAGCCGGATTACGAACGTTGTGTTGCAATATCAACAAAAGGTGCGCAACGTGAAATGGTTGTGCCTTCCTTAATCGCTATTATTGCCCCTATCCTTACAGGTCTTATTTTCGGTGTTCCCGGTGTGCTCGGTTTGCTGATTGGTGGCTTGAACAGTGGCTTCGTACTGGCTATCTTTATGGCTAATGCCGGTGGTGCATGGGATAATGCAAAGAAATATGTAGAAGAAGGAAACTTTGGAGGAAAAGGCGGTGAAGTTCATAAAGCAACCGTAGTAGGAGATACCGTGGGCGATCCGTTTAAAGATACATCCGGGCCGAGCTTGAATATCTTAATAAAGCTAATGAGCATGGTAGCCATTGTAATGGCAGGGCTTACTGTTGCTTGGAGTTTATTCTAAAAAAAGTAGGAAAGAAGTAAGAAAAAGGAGGCAAAACAAGTCTCCTTTTTTAATTTGAATTACCTTTGTGTCAAAATAGAAGCGATAAATATGTTATTACCTTATTTAAACGAGAATTTGATTGAAGCCGGATGTGATGAGGCCGGTCGTGGATGTTTGGCGGGAGCAGTATACGCTGCTGCGGTTATTCTTCCGAAAGATTTTAAGAATGAACTGTTGAATGATTCCAAGCAACTGTCGGAAAAGCAACGTTATGCACTACGTGAGGTAATAGAGAAGGAAGCGATAGCCTGGGCGGTTGGCGTCGTGTCACCGGAAGAAATTGATGAAATAAATATCCTGCGGGCTTCTTTCTTAGCTATGCACCGTGCAGTGGACCAACTGACTACCCGCCCACAGCATTTACTAATCGACGGAAACCGTTTCACTAAATATCCCGACATCCCCCATACCACGGTAGTGAAAGGCGACGGGAAATATCTTTCAATAGCTGCGGCTTCTATTTTAGCCAAAACATACAGAGATGATTATATGAACCGTCTCCACGAAGAGTTTCCTTATTATGACTGGGATCACAATAAAGGCTACCCAACTAAAAAACATCGCGCCGCCATTGCCGAACGTGGAACCACTCCTTACCATCGAATGACGTTCAATCTATTAGGAGATGGACAGCTAACTTTGAACTTCTAAAGTCACTTTGTTTCATTTTGCACAAACATTCTACATTTTTTTGCAAAATAAGCACGATTTTGTTACGGATAACCCTAAAATTGTTCTGTTTAGGCTGAAAAAGTGTTGCCTAGTGCTTTTATTTGTTATTGAAATACTATATCTTTGCAAACAATAATAAGAATTAAAAAGTTTAAAATCATGGCAACGAACAAACTATTGTGGTCTTCTAAAATCATTGGGGTATTTTTTATGATGTTGGTTTGCACTCTTTCTGCAAATGCACAGTTTTTACGTACTTCTTATTTCATGGAAGGTACCCATTATCGTCAACAACTAAATCCGGCTTTAACACCGACGAAAGGTTATTTCAACCTTCCGGTAATTGGTGCAGTTAATGCAACTGTTGGTTCTACTTCATTAGGTTATCAGGATATCATCGATATTATTGATGATGGTGACGATTTCTATACTAAACCAGATTTTATGAATCGTCTGAAAGATAATAATAAGTTGAATGTGAACTTCAGTACGGAAATTCTTTCTGCAGGATGGTATAAAGGTAAAAACTTCTGGTCATTCAATATCGGTCTGCGTACAGATATCGGTGCTAACTTGACAAAATCTATGTTTACCTTCTTGAATGAGATGGATGGAATAGAAGATAATTGGAGAAATAGTAACTATGATATTAGCAATCAACAACTGAATATAAATGCTTACGCTGAAGTTGGCTTAGGACTTTCACGTCAAATCAATAGTCGTTTGACGGTGGGTGCTAGAGTGAAAGCTTTGCTGGGTATTGGTAATATGGATTTGAAACTTAATAATGTGGCAATGAACGCTAGTTTGCCTAGTGATGCCCGTATTAGTCAATTACAGGATCCTGCATATTTATCAGGTTTGGGTGTTGACGATATAACGAAGTTAAGAAGTGAAATTGAGAGCTACCATGCTAATCTGGCAGTAGATGCTCATTTGGAAAGTTCTTTCAAGGGATTGAATTTGAAAAAGGAAGATGGACAAGACTATATTAGTGATTTCGAATTTGAAAGTAAAGATATGGGAATCGCAGGTTACGGTTTTGGTATTGACTTGGGAGCATCTTATAAGATTATGGATAATCTGACTGTATCTGCTTCTATTTTGGACTTGGGATTTATATCATGGTCGAAAAGTAGCACTCAAATAGCTAATGCTAAAGCAGCAGGTATTGATATGAAGGGAAGTGACTATACATCAGGTATTGATCCTAATGATATCCCTGGAAGTATTACTGCTATTGAAAATAACATAAAGAATTTGCAGACGGATGCCAATGGATATATGGAACGTGTTAGTGGCGGTGATGTACTTGACTACGACATGTTACAACTTAGGACGGAAGAAGCAAGCAAGTCTCGCAAGTCTCGTCTGGCTTCTACATTAGTATTAGGTGCAGAATACGGATTTTTCAATAACAAACTGGCTGTTGGCGCATTGTCTACAACTCGTTTTGTGCAACCCGATGCACTTACTGAATTAACATTCTCTGCAAACTACCGTCCGAAAAGTTGGTTCAATGTAGCACTTAGTTATTCAGTTATCCAGTCAGCCGGTAAATCTTTCGGTTTGGGTCTGAAATTAGGTCCTGTGTTTGTCGGAACTGACTACATGTTCTTAGGAAAGAACTCTAACTCTGTTAATGGATTCGTTGGGGTATCTATTCCGTTGGGTGGAAGAAAAGCAAATAAAGAAGGATAAAATATTTTAATTTCTCTCTCTAAACATTCTCTTTTAATTAATTCTCTATAGAATAAAAAACGTATAATTACAGCTTACCGTCATAAAGAATCCTTATAAAGGATCATAGATGGTAAGCTGTTTTTTTATGTTCCTCCTTTTAGAACCATTTAATCTTCCGGAATATCACAAACGCAAGCGTTGACAATCCGATGGAAAAGAGCACGATCAAAGAGAAGGCAAAGGGCACTTCTTCCAGGTGAATATCCACATTCATGCCATAGAAACTGGCAATCAATGTCGGAAGCATCAGGACGATGGAGAGGCTTGTCATACGTTTCATGATCGTATTCACATTATTGGAGATAATAGACGCAAAAGCATCCATTGTCCCTGTGAGGATATCACTGTAAATATTCACCGTATTGAGCGCCTGTTTCAGCTCGATAATTACATCTTCCACTAATTCAGTGTCCAGATAATCCGTATCCTGAAAAATAGTCCTTAACTTACCGATCATCACTTCATTTCCACGGATGGAAGTGTTGAAGTAGACAAGTGTTTTCTGCAGTCTCATCAGACGAAGCAGGTCCTCGTTACGGATGCTTCGTTCCAGTTCCTTTTCTGCGGCACTGATGTCTATGTTTATCTGCTTTAGATATTTCAGGAACCACACAGCAGAAGAATAGATTAACCGGAAAATCAGATCTAGCTTGTTGCGTACAACGATCCCTTTTCGACGGGTATGCTCTATGAAATCCGGTAACAAATCCGTGTTGTGATAACAGACGGACACAATAATCTCGTTATTGGTAATAATTCCAATCGGTACAGTGTCGAAAGGCAGACTGCCATTCTGTTTGTTCACTACCGGGATACGAAGAATTGTCAACAACCAGTTGCCTTCCGTATCCGTACGCGGACGTTCGTCCGTGTCGGCTATATCGTTCAGAAATGATTCGGGTACGTTGAGAGTTTGAGTTAGAAATTCAAAGTCGTCATTGTTTGGGCATACTACATTTACCCAGCTGTTGGGAAGCCATTGTGCTTTTTCCACAAAGCCAGCCTCACAATAAAGATACGTTCTCATCTTATTGCCTCCTTTCGTTTGTTTGACACGAGCAGAGGCATCAGTCTTCAATGGCTCTGTTCGCTTTAATTAATACTAGTTGTGCACGTTCGCGGGTTTGAATCGTCCATATTTCTATGATTTTAATTTAAAAGCGATGCAAAGGTACGGAAAAATGAAGTAAGTTCCGCCTTTTGTATCCTGTTTTTCGATAAACAGGTTGAAAGTTGTTTTACAAAGTAAGAAAAAGCCCCATAGCCTGATACACTTCTGCCCTGTAACTTAACATAGATTAAACGTTTACGTAACCATCTTTTTTGTACCTTTGCGCCCGAAAATCAGTGTGATAATTTAAATATTAAAATATTATGAGTAAGAAAGCCCTTTTAATGATCCTCGATGGTTGGGGATTAGGTGACCAAAAGAAAGACGACGTAATCTTCAACACTCCCACTCCTTATTGGGATTATCTGATGAGTACTTATCCTCACTCTCAACTTCAGGCAAGCGGTGAAAACGTAGGTTTGCCCGACGGACAGATGGGTAACTCGGAAGTAGGTCACTTGAATATCGGTGCCGGACGCGTGGTTTATCAGGACTTGGTGAAAATCAATCGTGCATGTGCGGACAATAGCATCATGAAAAATCCTGAAATCGTTTCTGCTTTCTCTTATGCAAAAGAAAACGGAAAGAATATTCACTTTATGGGGCTGACTTCTAACGGTGGTGTACACAGCTCACTCGTTCATCTCTTCAAACTTTGCGATATCGCAAAAGAATATAACATCAACAATACATTTATCCACTGCTTCATGGATGGCCGTGATACTGACCCGAAGAGTGGTAAAGGCTTTATCGAAGAACTTTCTGCACACTGCGAGAAATCAGCAGGAAAGATTGCTTCTATCATCGGCCGTTATTATGCAATGGACCGTGACAAGCGTTGGGAACGTGTAAAAGAAGCATACGACCTGCTCGTAAACGGTGTAGGCAAGAAAGCTACTGATATGGTTCAGGCAATGCAGGAATCTTACGACGAAGGCGTGACAGACGAATTCATCAAACCGATTGTAAACGCTAACTGTGACGGAACAATCAAAGAGGGTGATGTAGTGATCTTCTTCAACTACCGTAACGACCGTGCCAAAGAGTTGACTGTCGTACTGACTCAACAAGATATGCCGGAAGCTGGCATGCATACCATCCCGGGGCTGCAATATTACTGTATGACTCCGTATGATGCATCTTTCAAAGGTGTTCATATCTTGTTCGACAAAGAAAACGTATCCAACACATTGGGCGAATATCTTGCTTCCAAAGGCTTGAGCCAACTTCATATCGCTGAAACAGAAAAGTATGCTCACGTAACATTCTTCTTCAACGGTGGACGTGAAACTCCGTTCGATAAAGAAGAACGTATCCTTGTTCCTTCTCCAAAAGTTGCTACTTATGACTTGAAGCCGGAAATGAGTGCTTTTGAAGTAAAAGATAAACTGGTGGCTGCTATCAACGAGAACAAATATGATTTCATTGTAGTGAATTTTGCTAATGGTGACATGGTTGGCCATACCGGTATTTACGAAGCAATCGAGAAAGCGGTTGTTGCTGTAGACGCTTGTGTGAAAGATGTAATCGAAGCCGTTAAAGCACAAGATTACGAAGCAATTATCATTGCCGATCATGGTAATGCTGACCATGCTTTGAACGAAGACGGTACTCCGAACACTGCTCACTCTTTGAACCCTGTTCCTTGTGTTTACGTGACAGAGAACAAGGCTGCGAAAGTAGAAGATGGTCGTTTGGCAGATGTTGCTCCAACTATTCTGAAGATTATGGGGCTGGCTGCTCCGGCTGAAATGGACGGAAACGTTTTGATTAAGTAATTTAGATTTCTATAATTGGGAGGGCGGAGTTCTACTCCGCCCTTTTTGTCTCACATAAGGTTTAAAATGATACAAATAGGTGATGTAGTAGTGTCTCTTGATGTATTTCAGGAGAAGTTCCTTTGCGATTTGGGCGCTTGTAAGGGGGCCTGTTGCATTGAAGGCGATGCCGGTGCTCCGGTAGAGCTGGACGAGGTGATGGAGTTGGAAGAAGTTTTGCCGATTATTTGGGATGAACTGGCTCCGGAAGCACGTGCGGTGATTGAAGAGCAAGGAGTAGTATATACGGATGAGGAAGGTGATCTGGTGACTTCTATTGTTAATAATAAAGACTGTGTGTTTACCTGCTACGATGAGAAAGGCTGTTGCTACTGTGCTATTGAGAAGGCTTATCGGGAGGGGAAAACAGATTTCTATAAACCGGTGTCCTGTCATCTTTATCCTATCCGGATCGGCGATTACGGACCCTATAAAGCGGTGAATTATAATCGTTGGGACGTATGTAAAGCAGCGGTTTTGCTGGGGAAAAAAGAGAATCTTCCCGTATATCAGTTTTTGAAAGAGCCTTTAATCCGTAAGTTCGGTGAAGAATGGTACAAAGAGCTGGTCACTGTTGCTGAAGAACTGAAAAAGCAACAATATATTTAAATTCTCTTCCGATTCTTGCGTATGCAATATAGCTGATAAAGCAAAATGCACAATGCGATTATGATTCCGCATGCCGGCATAACCCATGCTTCCGGATGGATAATAATCAAGAAGATACAAGTCGCGATCACGCAGGAAGTCAGTACAATAAGAAACAACCTGATCTTTGCAAATAACGGATTGGGCGCAGTAGTTTTCATTTTCATAGTTATGTTTTCTTTGCTTTTTATGCAAGATAGTGATTTTGTATGGAAAACGTTTCTGCTGTTAGGTTTTATTAAGAGATGGGCGGTTGAACGATTCGAACATGAAAGCCCCTTCAGATAAAAGAAAAACGCCGATCGAAGGATGTTCCTTCGCCATCGGCGTTTCCTCGTTGTAAGATGTGAGGTTGGTTTATAAAAACGTAATATTAAAATTATGCATCGATATTTGCATACGTTGCATTCTCTTCAATAAACTCGCGGCGTGGCCCTACATCTTCACCCATCAACATAGAGAAGATATAATCAGCTTCTGCGGCGTTGTCAATATTTACTTGTTTCAGCATACGGTTTTCAGGGTCCATAGTTGTTTCCCACAACTGCTGGGCGTTCATCTCACCCAAACCTTTGTAGCGTTGTGTATGAATTGCATTTTCTGAACCACCACCGTAAGTGTCAATAAACTTTTGGCGTTGTGCGTCTGTCCAGCAATACTCTTCTACTTTACCCTTTTTGCAGAGGTAGAGCGGGGGAGTAGCAATGTACAGATAACCGTTCTGGATAACCTGCGGCATATAACGGAAGAAGAACGTCATGATCAGTGTGTCGATGTGAGAACCATCGACGTCGGCATCGGTCATGATGA
>OGLW01001087.1_pt1 | contig 9232 bp, 9 predicted proteins | sample 1572961 | NCBI WGS metagenome assembly OGLW01 (sample SAMEA2581880, study PRJEB24529) | metagenome | biome: Human gut stool | place: China | collected 2011
AACCATATCCTCTGCTGCATCTGCCCGGTAAAGCTTTCCGAGCCCGGTCTTTCTTATAATGAAGCGACCAACGCAATTGAAGAGCGCCCGCGGGACTGGTGGGTACAGACTCCGATGACCGGATTCCTGTTTCCTGCATTTAATGACCGGAATACAGACATCCATAGCCTTTTACTTTATGCGAAAAACGGAGAACAGCTGCCGGATACACTGATCGATGAAGTGTTGGGCTGCCATATCCCTATGTCTGCCAAAAACCAGAAAGAGACCTTCCAGACTATCGTAGAGGAAACTTTAGGGGAAAACTGCGACTTTGAGACTGTAAAAAGCATCCATGAAAATTTAAGTGAACTGGTGGAAGAGACAAAAGATGAACCTGCACCGCCGGTACTGAATAAAACACAGCTTAAACAGCTTCTGGAAAACAACGGGGCAGCACCGGAAAAACTTCAGGAATTTGAAAGTCGTTATGCAGATGTAGAGGACGGTCCTGAAACCAGTTTCGCTGTATCAAATGTAGTGAATACAAAGAGCTTTGAGATCAAAACCCCGGATGTGACCATTAAGGTAGCCCCCGATAAGACCTATCTGGTGGAAAACCGTATGATCGACGGACGGCCCTGCCTTGTGATCGCTATTAACGAACATGTGGAGATCAATGGTATCTCTGTGCGTCCTGTACCACTGGCAGACCGCAAGACGGCAGGAGAAGGGGCAGAAGATACAGCACCATGGCAGGAAGAAAATGGTACACAGGATCCTTCCGGATCTGATGAGATCCGTCCGGTGGCAACGGGGATCCGCTCTGCAGATGAAGTATAAGAAAAAGCGAATACTCCCCCCCTGGTTTTGTAAAAATAAGATATTATCTTTCGCAAGTTTAGGATATAATCTGGACAAAATAAACAATAGTTGTTATAATGACTATGTTGGTCTGTGAAAAATAAAACGTACCAGCAAATGGCGACTACTCCATTGGCTAGAAAGAAAATTTTACGAGCGGAAGGAAGAGAGTACAAATGAGTCGGACAATTAAAGCAGGACATGTGTATCGGCAGTATTCCAAAGATGGAATGCCCATAGCAGATTATAAAAGTTCAAGACTGGCCCACGAGGCAACAGGTGTTTCTTTAGGCTCCATTGCCAGAGCAGCCCATGGCGAGCGTAAGACAGGAGGAGGATATCTGTGGCGTGTAGTTCCGGAAGACCTGCCCTGGGAACCGATCCAGGTGGACTTAAGCAGCAAGATCGGATACCATGATAAGAGACCGCTGATCCAGCTGACATTAGACGGACAGGTAGTAGCAGAATATCTTTCTATTGCTCATGCCAGCCGTGCTTTAAATATCAGCCGCAGAAGTATTTCCTGCGCGATGACAGGAGCTCAGAAAACAGCCGGCGGTTATAAATGGGTGGAAAAAGAAACTCCCGAAACAAAAGAAAAAGAGTAACTATTCAGGTGGATTTCCAGGATATGGGAAGCCACCTTTCTTTTATGCATAAAATCAGATACAATGTAAAAATAATTTACAGCGATTTATATAAATATTTACGAAAAAGGGCATAATCTGAAAAGAGGAATAAAATTTGACATTGAAAAATAATAGTGATATATATATTCCAACGTTCAGGAATGACTGGACGGACAGCACTTTAACCAGGATGATCTGCCTGTAAAAAACAGGTGGAAATCTTAAAAAGGAGTCTTGAATTATGAAAGAAAAGAAAATCATGCTGCCATCTGTAGAAGAAGCAAAACATTTTGTAGCAGAGGCAACGAAATGTGACTTTGATATTGACGTATTCTATAACCGTGTGACTATTGATGCCAAGTCGATCTTAGGTGTTTTAAGCCTGGATCTGGCGCGGGTACTGACCGTACAGATGAATGGTGATAATGCAGAATTTGAAGAATACCTGGATACCCTGGCACCTGTATCTACCACTGCTGCTTAAAGTGGGATGACAGGATCATGGCAATCGCAGAATAAGAATCAGAAATAAGAAAAAGAGCGGGAACGAACATCAGTTTGCATTCCTGCTCTTTTTGTGTTATCCTAAAGTCATGAATTTTAGGAGTACAGATGGAGGGAAACATTGGAAGGCAGTTTGATGACAGAAGCACAGTCTAAGATCCGCATCTCTGTCCGCAATTTAGTAGAGTTTGTCCTGCGGTCCGGGGATCTGGATAACCGCAGGAGCCAGGGCGGAAAAAAAGAGGCTATGCAGGCGGGGAGCAGGCTGCACAGAAAGATCCAGAAACGCATGGGAGCGGATTACCGTTCAGAAGTTGCTTTGAAACATCAGGTGCGGGAAGATGAATTCAGTATCCTTTTAGAAGGCAGGGCAGACGGGATCATTACAGAAACGTCCGGGATCGTGATCGATGAGATCAAATGTATTTACATGGACGTAGAGCGTTTGGAAGAGCCGGATCCGGTTCATCTTGCACAGGCCCTGTGTTATGGATATATGTATGCCAGTGAGCAGGATCTGGACAGTGTGGGGATCCAGCTTACCTATTGTAATATAGAAACAGAACAGATCCGCCGTTTCCGCCAGGCAAAAACAAGGGAAGAACTGGAAGAATGGTTTCAGGGTCTGATTCATGAATATGTAAAGTGGGCCAGATACCTTTACCATCACAGCATCCGCAGAACAGAATGTTTAAAAGAACTGCAGTTTCCTTATGCATACAGGGAAGGTCAGAAAGAACTGGCGGTTTCTGTATACAGAAGTATTGCCAGAGGGAGAAATCTTTACATACAGGCGCCTACAGGGATCGGAAAAACCTTATCCTGTGTCTTTCCAAGCCTGAAAGCTATAGGAGAAGGCTATGGGGAGAAGCTGTTTTATCTCACAGCCAAGACTATTACCAGAAGCGTGGCAGAAGAGACGTTTGAATTGTTAAGGGAGCGGGAAAACCTGTATTTCAGTACTGTGACCATTACTGCAAAAGAAAAGCTGTGTATCCTGGAAAAACCGGACTGCAATCCAGTTGCGTGCCCAAGGGCAAAGGGACATTTTGACCGGGTCAATGACGCTGTTTATGAGATCATACAGGAAGAGCAGGGGATTACCAGGGAAACGATCCTTGCATATGCAGAGAAATACCAGGTCTGCCCCTTTGAACTCTGTCTGGACATCAGCAGCTGGGTAGACGGCATCATCTGTGATTATAATTATGTATTTGATCCCAATGTGCGCCTGAAACGCTATTTTGCAGAAGGAGAAGAGAGGGAAAATTATATTTTCCTTGTAGACGAGGCCCACAACCTGGTTTCAAGAGCCAGGGAGATGTACAGTGCTGTTCTTATAAAGGAAGAGCTGCTTGCTGCAAAAAGGATCTTAAAAGGGATCCCCGAGGCAGGAAAAGTCCTGAAGCTGTTAGAACGGTGTAATCGCAGGATGCTGAATCTAAAGCGCCTGGGAGAGACAGAACCCTTTTCTGATGAAGCAGACATGGAACTGGCGTTTGAAGGGGGAGCACGGATGGTTCTGGGGGAACATTACCGCATGCATCCGGATGTAAAACTTCTTTCCCTGGAGTTAATGGGGCTGTTTGGGGAGATGGAAGTATTTTTAAATGAAAACAGCGAATTTGATGACAGGGAGACAGTCCTTGATCTGTATTTTAAGATCCGTGATTTCCTTTATGTAAGTGACCGGCTGGATGAAAATTACAGGATATACAGCCGCTTACTGGCGGATGGCTCTTTTATGGTAAAACTGATGTGTGTCAATCCTTCCAGCTGCCTGCGGGAATGCCTGGACCGGGGCGTGAGTACAGTGTTCTTTTCTGCAACGCTGCTGCCGATCCGTTATTATAAGGAACTTTTAAGCGGAAGCCAGGAAGAATATGCCGTGTATGCAAAATCTCCTTTTCAGGCAGATAAACGGCTGGTACTTGCGGCTTCTGATGTAAGCAGCCGTTACAGCAGACGGGGCAGGACCCAGTATGAGCGGATCGCTGACTATATAGAAGGGGTCATAGGAGGAAAGACAGGAAATTACATGATCTTTTTCCCATCTTATCAGTTCCTGTTTCAGGTACAGAAGGTTCTTGAGGAACGGCAGGAACAGGGAAAGTTAAAATTTGAATGGAAAGCCCAGTCATCGAATATGTCAGAAGAAGAAAGGGAAGAATTTCTTTTAAGTTTTAAGGAAGAACCAAAGGAGTCATTTGCAGGTCTTTGTGTAATGGGCGGTATTTTTTCAGAAGGGATCGATCTGAAAGAAGAGAGACTGATCGGAGCGATCATCATAGGAACAGGACTTCCACAGGTAAATCCGGAACAGGAGATCTTAAAGGAATATTTTGACGAACAGGGAGAAGGTGGCTTTGATTACGCCTATCAGTATCCGGGGATGAATAAAGTAATGCAGGCAGCAGGCCGGGTCATCCGCACTGTAAATGATAAAGGGGTGATTGCCCTTTTGGATGACCGTTTCCTGCTGCCTGAATATGTGGCATTATTTCCAAGGGAATGGGAACGTTATACGGTTGTGAACCGCTTTAATGTAAAACAGGCGGTAGATGATTTCTGGGGACAGTTTGTGTAGTGGCTGCAGCAGTCTGACGTGTGGTCAAAGAACTTCTGTGAAAGGTTGCCATTTTACAACATATCCATAAACTGCTTGGCAGCCTGGGATACAGGAAGGCTTTCATTGAAAGCAACCACCATCTGACGGGCAGGAAGTTTTTCTGAAAGTTCCAGGATAAACAGATCCTTATCATTAGCCGGGATACAGAAATCCGGAACAAAAGCAATCCCGAGACCGATGCGGGCCAGGTCGATCAGCAGGTCATTACTGGAAAGCTCGATCTCCGGTACCAGGTCCAAATGACTTTTCTGGAAAATCTGGTGCAGGAATTCACTGGTGGTACTTTTACGGTCTAACATCATGATCGGGTATTTTAACAGCTCTTCTAAGGTCAGTTCCTTTCCTTCCAAGTCAAAGGCCTGACGGCTGGCTACAAATACATCATGGAATTCATTGATGACCCGGGTGTGCAGGTTGCCTGCGAGAGCAGAGTTAGGATAATTGGCAATGATAAAATCAGTCTGACCATTTTCCAGGGCTTTGGCACATTCAATGGAAGTGTGGTTGATCACTTTGATATGAATGTTGGGGTATTCTTTGTGGAACTGTTTTAAGTAGGGTACCAGATAGTAGCGGCAGATGGTGTCGCTGGCGCCAATACGCAGCTGGCCTCCGTTTAAGGTATGGGCCTCTAACAGCTGGTTTTCCCCCTTCTGGATCAGGTTCATGGCTGGTTCAATATGTTTTAATAAAATTTCGCCCTCTGGTGTCAGCTGTACTTTTTTGGTACTGCGGATGAAAAGCGGCTGGTTCAGCTTCTTTTCAAGGACCTTAATGGACTGGCTTACAGCAGACTGGGAAATAAAAAGCTGTTTGGAAGCTTCCGAGAAACTAAGTGTAACGGCTACGTGATAAAATACCTTGTATAATTCATAATTAATATCCATTATTAAGTCCTCCTTATAATTACCTATATTCTATCACGGGTGACTTTATTTTGTAAAGATGAATAAAACTTGACGAATAAAGAGGGATGGATTATCTTTATAACAGACATAAAACTTAGACAAAGGCAGAGAATACAAGTAATGATAGAGACAGTAGTATCCTTAGGACTGCCTGCCGGTGAGCGGCTTCTTGTAAAGAAGAATGTGTTAAAACCAATGGTGATAACAGGCAGTGAAAAAAGAGTATGTATTGTAACCGGCACCCACGGTGATGAACTGGAGGGGCAGTTTGTCTGTTATGAATTAAACAGACGGATTGAAGAACATTTGGAATATTTAAAGGGAATCGTAGAAATTTATCCTGCGTTAAATCCTCTGGGAGTAAATTCGATCACCAGAGGTGTTCCGGGATTTGATCTTGATATGAACCGTGTATTTCCGGGTTCTGAGGAAAGCTCCCTGCCGGAATACGCAGCGTATAAGATCATGGAGGATCTGAAAGGTGCTTCTCTTTGCATTGATATCCATGCCAGCAATATTTTCCTCAGGGAAATTCCACAGGTAAGGGTCAGTGCAGAAATGGCCGAAAAACTTCTTCCATATGCAAAAAAACTGAATACAGATTTTATCTGGATTAGTTCGGCAGCTACTGTTCAGGAATCTACGCTGGCTCACAGCTTAAATGAAGCGGGAGTACCTACATTGGTAGTAGAAATGGGAGTAGGCATGCGCATTACCAGAGATTTCGGCCATCAATTAACAGAGGGCATCTTTTCATTGTTAAAAGAATTAGGTGTATGGGATGGAGAAATAAAGGTACCATGCATACCGGTTTCATCTCAAAACCGGAAAGTATGTTTTATCAATGCGGTTAAACCGGGGATTTTTCTTCCGGCAGCACAGCACAGAAAAGATCTGAAAAAGGGCGAACTGATCGGACAGATTTTAAATCCTATCAATGGTACAGTAGAGGAGGAAATCGTATCTCCGGAGGATGGCCTGCTTTTTACACTCAGGGAATATCCGGTTGTAATGCCAGGTTCTCTGATCGCCAGAGTACTGGGAGGTGAGATAGAAGGATGAGAAAAGAAAAAATATACTCCCTTACAGGGAAAATATGGACATATACGGATATCGCTTTGGAAAAGGTGAAAAAGCAGCCTGTATTGTAGGGGCTATGCGTGGCAATGAGATCCAGCAGATGTATATAGGTGCTCTGCTGGTGAAAAGTTTAAAAGAATTAGAAGAACGGGGATCGATCGTAAATGGCAATGAGATCCTTGTGATTCCCCATGTAAATGACTATTCTATTAATATAGGAAAGCGCTTCTGGCCGGGAGATAATACGGATATTAACCGTATGTTTCCGGGAAACGAAGAAGGAGAGACAACGAAACGGATTGCTGCAGGACTTTTTGAAAAAGTAAAAGGCTACAGTTACGGTATCCAGTTTCCCAGCTTTTATATGCCCGGAGATTTTGTTCCCCATGTGCGTATGATGGAAGCTGGAATGGAAAGTGCCAGTCTGGCTAATCTGTTTGGACTGCCTTATGTAGTTATGCGAAGTCCGCGTCCTTATGATAAGGCAACCCTTAATTATAACTGGCAGCAGTGGAACACCCATGCGTTTTCCATTTATACAGGAGCCTGTGACCAGGTAGATGAAAGTTCTGCAAAACAGGCTGTATCGGCTGTTTTACGTTTTCTTACCCGTATGGGGATTTTACGTTACACCAGTCACAGCGGTTATATTGCCAGTGTAGTGGTGGAGCAGGATCTTACCAGTGTCTGCTCTGATAATGCAGGAATTTACAGGCGTTATTTTAAGCCGGGAGATGAAGTAAAGCGTGGGGAGGTGCTGGCAGATGTGATCAGTCCGGATGACGGTTCCGTGATCAGCCAGATCCATTCGCCTACAGAAGGAACCATATTTTTTGCCTGTGGACAGCCTTTGATCATGGAAGGAACCCTGCTTTACAGGATCATCCGCAGACTTCATCAATAGATTTAATTTAGAACAGGAGAAAACCGGAAAATTATGGAAGTAAATTTTTATGAAATGTATTTAGAAGAAATGGCATTGATCCCTGTACTTGAGGCAGAGGAAGAAGAAAAGGTTTTAGCTCTTGCAGCTACAGGGGATAAAGAGGCAAAGAAACGCCTGGTAGAAGGCTCTCTGGCAAAAGTTGCCCAGATGGTAAAAGAATACGAGGGAAGAGAGCTTCCTATGTCTGATGTGGTACAGGAGGCAAATGTGGCCCTTACAGCAGCTGCAGCAGCTTATGACGGAAGTCAGCAGTGGCAGGAATTTTTAGCCCAGGAGATCCATCAGGCAGTAGAGGCAGCTTTAGAGGAACAGAAGACAGAAGCTGAGATCGAAGAAAATATGACAGCCAGAGTAAATGTACTCCAGACTGTATCCCAGGTGATGGCAAAAGAGCTGGGAAGAGAAGCAACTGTGGCAGAACTGGCTGAAAAGATGAAAATGACAGAAGATGAAGTAAAAGATATTATGAAACTGGCTCTGGATGCGATCACTGTAAACGGAGAAGGTGCAGTATCGGAAGAGCAGCAGAAAGAGGAAGAGTAAAATGAAACTATACATCATACGCCATGGTCAGACAGACTGGAATATAGCCAAGAAGATCCAGGGACGGCAGGATATCCCCTTAAATGAAAGAGGACATTTTCAGGCACAGTGCCTTGGGAAAGCAATGGAAAACCGTCCTATTACAGCTGTATTTTCCAGTCCCCAGATCCGTGCCATGGAAACAGCAATAGCAGTTGCTTCTCCTGCAGGTGTTCCGGTGATCCCTGTAAGGGATCTGATGGAGATCAATTACGGAGTCTGGGAAGGAAAGACAGAGGAAGAACTTTTAAGAGATGACAGAGCCCTGTATGAGGCATGGTGGTCCCATCCGGCAGAAACAGCGCCTCCTGAGGGAGAGAGCATTAACCAGGTCAATGAGCGCTGCCGTCAGGCATGGAAGGAGATCAAACCCCAGCTTACAGGTGATGCCGCGATTGTGGCTCATGGCGGTCTGCTGGCTCATTTTATGGAGCAGCTTTTAGGCAGCGAAAGCATTGCTGCATCCACCGTTGCCCACAACGCAAGTATTACCACCATTGAATACGAGCCGGAAACAGAACGTTTTGTGCTGGTAGAGTTTGATGATTATAAGCATTTGCTGTAAAACAGATGATGTGGAGAAATTCAGAAAAAAGGACCTTGCAGAGATCATTCCCTGCAGGGTCCTTTTTCTAAAAATGGGTTTGGCTGTTTTAAACATTTTCAATCAGTTATATAGGATCTATGTATTAGATCAGTCCTCCAAACTGAAGGAAGAGAGGAGCGAAAACTAAAGATACGATGGTCATCAGCTTGATCAGGATGTTGATAGAAGGTCCTGAAGTATCCTTAAATGGATCACCTACTGTATCACCTACAACAGCAGCTTTGTGAGCGGTGCTTCCCTTGCCGCCGTGATTTCCTTCTTCGATGTATTTCTTTGCATTATCCCAGGCACCGCCGGAGTTGGACATGAAGATAGCCATAAGTACACCGGTTAAAAGAGCACCGGTTAACAGTCCGCCTAAAGCGTCAGGTCCAAGGATCAGACCTACTGCAATCGGAGCAAGGACTGCCATCAGTCCTGGAAGGAACATTTCCTTTAAGGCTGCATTGGTGGAAATAGAAACACAGGAAGCATAATCCGGACGGGAAGTTCCTTTTAAGATAC
>OGLW01001090.1_pt1 | contig 9177 bp, 10 predicted proteins | sample 1572961 | NCBI WGS metagenome assembly OGLW01 (sample SAMEA2581880, study PRJEB24529) | metagenome | biome: Human gut stool | place: China | collected 2011
CCGTCTATCGCTCTTGAAAAAGCAGCTGGAAACATAGAGGATATGGGTTCGGCTGTTTTTCTTTTATCATTCCGCAGGTTTTGTCTATTGTAAAAAGGACGCGTTTTATTTATAATAAAGGCAGGGGTAAAAGAGGGGCAAAAACAAATGAAAACGAGGTTTGGGAGGTGCATCAGATGAAGAGTGCAAGATCGTTTAAAGAGTTCGAAGCACTGAATGGAATCAGCATGGAGGAGGTACTGACAGTGTTTGAGGCAGTGTCAGAAGCATTTCCGATGATTGTGGCAGCAAATCTTACAAAAAATACATATACCATGATCAAGGATGACGGATTTCTGGCAAATGACATGCCGAGCAGTGGAAAATATGATGATCTGATTGATGTCGGGGTGGAAAACATACACCCGAATTACCAGCGTGCGTTTCTGGACAATTTCTCCAGGGAACGTCTGTTACAGATGCTGGGGCAGGGACGGAAAGAAGTCTGCGTCAAGCTGTATCAGAAGGGACGGGGAGATCGCTATCAGTGGGTATCTACACATGTGATCCGTGTGAGGGACAAAGATGGGGATGTGTGTCACGTCTGCATTAATAAATTTCTGGACGAATGCAGCAGTTGTGGAGAACAGCAGAGAGTCTGCCGTGCTCCGTACTGAATTTATTCCTTGTCGTTCTCGGAACCGCTGTCTGTTTTGTTGCGGGAACGGTAAAAGAAAAATCCGCAGATGGACAGGGCAATCATGACAGCAAACATCAGAATGACAAATGTGTAATCCGCTTTGTTTAATGCGTTGCCGCTTAAGACGGAAAGAAAGATTGCCGGCATACGGCCTACTGCGCAGATAATGATCCAGTGGGAGAGCTTTATATCGGTCAGTCCGACGAGATAAGATAACAGGTCTTTGGGAGTTCCGGGTATGAGGAAGAGCAGAAAAATGATGCTCTCCGAACGCCTGGAACTTTTTAATATTTTTACAGATTCTATTTTTTCACGGCTTACAAACAATTCCACAAACTTCATGCCGAAACGGCGCACAAACAGAAAGATGATGACGCTTGCAGTTGTCATGGCAAAATCACAGATCAGTGTACCACGGATTACCCCGAAAGCGTATCCGGCACCAATTTCAAAAGGACCACCGGGAATTACCGCAAGGAGTACCTGCAGGATGTTCATTCCGATAAAACCAAGAACTCCCCATATTCCTTTGTCATTGACCCAGACACGGAATTGTTTGGGATCCGATACAAAATGAACCAGGGGACGCCCGATAAAATATCCGATCAGGATTACAAAAACAATGGTAATGATAGCCAGTATCCGTTTGATTTGTTTTGTCTTTTTCTCGTTGTGATTATCCAAGTCGAACACCTCCTATTTTAAGTTCGTTCTAACCGTAACTATAGGCTTTTGGTGAAAACTTGTCAATTCTTATCGGAAAATCATTTGCTTTTACCGGTAAAATTCTTATAATAGAAAAATGGAGGGAAAATTATGTTATTTTATCTTGCTCCGATGGAGGGAATTACGGGATATATTGTGCGCAATGCTTATGCACATTATTTTCCATATATAGATAAATATTTTACACCGTTTATCCCGGCAGCAAAAAAAATGAGCAAAAAAATAAAGCGGGATCTGGCAGCGGAAAATAATGGACAGATCCGGCTGGTGCCGCAGCTGATCGGAAACCGTGCCGATGAATTTCTGATGATGATTCGGCAGCTGGAAGAGTTGGGATTTACCAGTGTCAATCTTAATTTTGGCTGCCCGTCCGGAACCGTTGTCTCGAAAAGAAAAGGGGCCGGATTTCTGGCAGATCCGAAAGAATTGGAAATGTTGCTGGAAGAAGTGCTGGAGAACAGTCCACTTGCGGTATCGGTAAAGACCAGAGTCGGAATCAAAGACCCGGATGAGTGGGAAGCTCTCTGCGGTGTCTATGCAAAGTTTCCGCTGGAAGAACTGATTATTCATCCGCGCCTGCAGAAAGATTATTACAGCGGAACACCGCGGATGGAAACATTTGCCCGTGCTCTGGAGCAGATCCATGTGCCGCTCTGTTACAATGGAGATATATGCAGTGTGGAAGATTATAAGAAAGTGACAGCTGCTTTCCCAGCTATTGATCGCATCATGATCGGCAGGGGATTACTGGAAAATCCCGGACTGGTCGGAGAAATCAAAGGAAACCCACCGGCAGATAAAGCCAGGCTGCGGACGTTCCATGATGAAATTTTAGAGGGATGTTTGGATACTTTCCGTGCGGAAAAAGATGTCGTTTTTCATTTGAAAGAAATCTGGTTTTATCTGACAAAGTCATTTCCGGACAGAGAGAAATATTTAAAGCTGATCCGGAAATGCCAGTCTCTGCAGGAGTATAAACTGATAGTACAGCAGATTTTCTCATAGACATTTTGATAGAATAAGGTATAATGAAAAGTAAAAGTCCAGGACAAGAGATAGGGGATTAACAATGAGTTTAGCAGATAAAATATTTGTAACTATGTGTCAGGATATTCTGGAGAACGGGACAAGTACCGAGGGCGAAAAGGTACGGCCGCACTGGGAGGATGGTACAAGTGCCTATACGATTAAGAAATTCGGTGTGGTGAACCGTTATGATCTGTCGAAAGAGTTTCCGGCAATCACACTGCGCAAGACGGCAATCAAGACCTGTACGGAAGAAATGCTGTGGATCTGGCAGCGGAAATCCAACAATATCCATGATTTAAACAGTACCGTCTGGGATGAATGGGCAGATGAAAACGGTTCCATCGGAAAAGCGTACGGCTATCAGCTGGCACAGAAACATCAGTATCGTGAGGGAATGATGGATCAGGTGGACCGGGTGATTTATGATCTGAAAAATAATCCGTTCAGCCGCCGGATTCTGACAAATATTTATGTACATCAGGATCTGCATGAGATGAATCTGTATCCGTGTGCATACAGTATGACCTTTAATGTGACACAGAAACAGGGAGATGACAAACTGACTTTAAATGCAATTTTGAATCAGCGTTCGCAGGATGTGCTTACTGCAAATAACTGGAATGTATGCCAGTACGCAGTGCTGATGCATATGCTGGCACAGGTGTGTGACATGAAAGTGGGAGAACTGGTACATGTCATTGCGGACGCACATATCTATGACCGGCATGTGGAACTGGTAAAAGAGCTGATTACGCGTAAGCAGCATCCGGCACCGAAATTCTGGCTGAATCCGGAGATTAAAGATTTTTATCAGTTTACACCGGATGATATCAAAGTGACCGATTATGTGACCGGTCCGCAGATCAAAAACATTCCGGTGGCAATATAGCAGTCAGGAAGGAGAAAATTATGAATATCATTGCAGCAGTAGATAAAAATTGGGCAATTGGAAAAAATAATGAGCTTCTGGTACGGATTCCGATGGATCAGAAATTTTTCCGCGAGACAACAACCGGGAAAGTTGTCGTGATGGGACGAAAGACGCTGGAGAGTTTTCCGAATGGTATTCCGTTGAAAAACCGCACCAATATTGTGTTGACACATAATCCGGCGTATCAGGTTAAAGATGCGATTGTCGTGCATTCCATGGAAGAGCTGCACAGGGAACTGGAAAAGTATGATACCAATGACGTCTATGTGATTGGCGGACAGAAAATATATGAGCAGCTTTTGGATGAGTGTGATGTTGCACATATTACAAAAATCGACTATGCATATGACGCGGATGCGTATTTCCCGAACCTTGATGAAAAACCGGAGTGGAAAATTACAGCAGACAGTGAAGAACAGACATATTTTGATCTGGAATTTTATTTCTATAAATATGAAAGAGTGCAGAAGTAATGAGTGATTTTATCTTTAGCGTCAATGTCACATTTCCTATTTTTCTGGTGATGGTTATAGGCTGGGTACTGCATCAGATCGGTATGCTGGATGAGCATTTTGTCACCGTGGCAAACCGTTTCAATTTTAAGGTGACACTGCCGTTTATGCTGTTTCGGGATATTGCTTCCGTAGAAATATCAAAAGTATTTGATCTGAAATTTGTATTGTACTGTGCAATTGTCAGCAGTATCTGTTTCTGGGGCATCTGGGGGATCAGTAAATTTGCGGTCAAAGATGACAGTATCCGTGGTGCGTTTGTACAGTCTTCGTTCCGAAGCAGTGCAGCCGTCATGGGAATGGCATTTATCAACAATATTTACGGATCTTCTGCCATGGGTCCGCTGATGATCGTGGGAGCGGTTCCGCTGTACAATGTGTATTCCGTTATTGTACTGACATTTGAGGCGCAGGACGAGGAAGGAAAACGGGATAAGGGAAAAATTAAGCAGGCATTGGTCAATATCGTGAAAAATCCGATTATTGATTCGATTTTTCTGGGACTTATCGTTTCCCTTCTGGGGATTCATTTTCCGACCATTGTCAATAAGACGATTAACTCTGTCGCACAGCTTGCAACACCGCTGGCACTGATTGTGATCGGTGCGGGATTTGAGGGGCGCAAAGCTATCGCAAAGATCAAACCGACGTGCTGGGCAGCTGCAATCAAACTGGTGATCCAGCCACTGGTCTTTTTACCGGTAGCAGCTTATATGGGATTTTCCGGGGAAAAGATTATTGCAATTTTAATTATGCTGGCATCCCCGACAACGCCAAGCTGTTACATCATGGCAAAGAGTATGAAAAATGATGGGGTTCTGACGGCGAGTGTTATTGTTGCAACGACGTTGTTTGCGGCATTTACGCTGACGTTCTGGATCTTTTTACTTCGCACATTTGGACTGATATAGGAGGATATCATTTTTATGGATATTACAGGAAGAAAATTATTCGTAAAGGCTCTGGAGGAAGAAGGGGTAGACACTATCTTTGGGTACCCGGGTGGAACCGTTACGGATTTATTTGATGAATTATATAAGACTGACAGTATCAACCTGATCCTGCCGCGGCATGAGCAGGGACTGATTCATGAGGCAGAAGGATATGCCAAGTCTACCGGACGGGTGGGCGTATGTCTGGTAACGAGCGGACCGGGAGCGACCAATATCATTACCGGACTGGCAGATGCCCATTATGACAGCATTCCGCTGGTATGTTTTACCGGACAGGTGCCGCTTGGACTGATCGGAAACGATGCATTTCAGGAAGTGGATATCGTTGGTATGACGAGAAGCATTACCAAGTATGGTGTGACGGTGCGAAGACGGGAAGACCTCGGAAAGATTATTAAGATGGCATTTTATATCGCCCAGACCGGGAAACCGGGACCGGTACTGATTGATATTCCAAAGGATATCCAGACGGCATCCGGATCGGCAGAGTACCCTTCCCATGTGGATATCCGTGGATATAAGCCGATTCACGGGGTACATATCGGACAGTTGAAGAAAGCTTATAAAATGCTTAAGTCTGCAAAGAAACCTCTGATTCTTGCCGGCGGAGGTGTCAACATCAGCCATGCGGGAGAGAAGCTGAAGAAATTTATGGAAAAAGAAAATGTTCCGGTTGTCACAACAATTATGGGCAAAGGCGCAGTGCCGACCACCCATCCGCTGTATATCGGCAATTGCGGAATGCATGGAAAGTACGCAGCCAATATGGCAGTTATGGAATGTGATCTGCTCTTTTCCATCGGTACCCGTTTCAATGACCGGATTACCGGAGATTTAAATGAATTTGCACCGCATGCACAGATTGTACATATTGATGTGGATACGGCTTCCATCTCGCGTAATGTGGTTGTGGATGTGCCAGTGGTTGCAGATGCAGGTGTGGCGCTTGAAAAGCTGTTAGAGTGGGCAGAGAAAAAGGATACGGCAAAGTGGCAGGAACAGATTCACAGGTGGGAGAAAGAGAATCCGCTTGCAATGCGCAGGGACCGTGGGATCAGTCCACAGATGATCATGGAGCACATTAATGCACAGTTTCCACACAGTATTTATGTGACGGATGTCGGGCAGCATCAGATGTGGGCAACCCAGTAACTGGACGAACAGAGTCAGCTCATCACATCCGGCGGACTGGGAACGATGGGATTCGGATTTCCGGCCGCAATCGGAGCAAAAATTGCAAATCCAAAGAAACCGGTCGTGTGTATCACGGGAGATGGCGGATTTCAGATGAATATTCAGGAGATGGCAACGGCGGTAACACAGGGTACCGGAATTACGATCTGTCTGCTGAACAATAATTATCTTGGTATGGTCCGCCAGATGCAGGAACTGTTTTATGGAAAGCGTTACAGTGCGACCTGTCTGCGCCGGCGCCCATCCTGTCCGGGTGGATGCAAGGGATCAAATGACCAGTGTCCGGAATATGTTCCGGATTTCGTGAAACTGGCAGAAAGCTATGGAGCATACGGAATCCGTGTAGAGAAGGAAGAAGACATTGATGCAGCGTTTGCGGAGGCAAAGAAGCATACGGATGCACCGACGATCATTGAATTTATGATTGCCACCGATGAACTGGTACTTCCGATGGTAAAGAGCGGAAATCCAATGAGTGAAATGATTTTAAAATAGGAGGAAAGCAATGTCTGAAATGAAAAAGCGCTGGATTGCATTGTATGTAGAAAATGATGTAGGTGTACTTGCGAAGGTTTCCGGACTGTTTTCCGGAAAATCCTACAATTTACAGTCACTGACGGTTGGTACGACGGAAGATGAGACGGTTTCCCGTATGACGATCAGTGTGGAGAGTGATGAGTTAAATCGTATGGTTGAGGTAATTAAGGTGATCGACCTGACAAATGTTCCGCTTCGGTTAAAAGAGCTGATGTTTGTCAAGATTATGGAACTGAATGAGACACAGATGACGGAAGTGTTTCAGATTGCACAGGCCATGCGTGTGGATGTGGTGGATATCGGAATCGGCAGTGTTATGCTTGAGTGCAGAAGAACAGAGCAGAAACATGACGATCTGATTGCCATCTTAAAGAAAAAGTTTAAGCATATTTCCGTTGTGCGCGGAGGTTCGGTTGCTATCGAATCAATCAGCACAGAGTGCAGATAAAAATGCTGCCCGTGGTGGTCTTTGGCCACTGCGGACAGCGTTTTTAAATGATAGGACCGATAAGATTAACGGGCAGTTACTTCGACAATCTCTCCGACATACATCATATGCATATCGTGATCGCTGTACCATTTATCCATCAGTGTGGAATCGGTAAAACTGTCTTCGCTGACCGGTACGGCAGCCATCTTTCTGCATAAAAATACCAGATTGGCTTCATCCGGATAAGGAATGTCATGCAGGAATGCCTTTGTCAGTCCGGCAGCGGCGAATTTGTCTTCTTCTCCGCGGCCACTGTGACTGCCGCAGTAATTTAATGCATCGCGGTAGTCTTCATTCAGGAAAGACAAAGAGAACAGATCTCCGTTGTCTAAAAATTCTTTGGTATAGCGGGAATCACGGATAAAAATAAATACAACGTTTTTTCCCCAGAGGACGCCTACACCTCCCCAGCTGACGGTCATAGTGTTGCATCTGGTTTTGTCTCCGGCGGAAACTAAAGCCCATTCTTTTCCTATTTTGGTAAATGGATTGAATTCCATCTTATCGATTGGATATGGTTGAAATGTGTGCATAACAAGCCTCCTGATTTATTTTATGTATCAACAGTATAACAGTGTAACCTTTTTTTTACAAGATGCATACTATGAATCAAATGCAGCTGTCTGGAACTGTTTGATGCCACTGCAAAGAAACGTGGCAGGTTTTCTGGCAGGAAGAGAGGGAGATCATGTATGGATCAGAATAGAGTGGAAAATCAGGTGGATGAGGGAACGCTTCAGATTCACCTGACAAATGCTTCAACAGGAATTCCGGTGAAAGGGGCAAAGATCAGTATATCTTATACGGGAGGTCCGCAGCAGGTGCTAGAGGAGGTGGATACCGACGATTCTGGAAACACTGAGAAGATTACGCTTGATGCTCCTCCACTGGAGTACTCCATGGAGCCGGGGGAAAACCAGCCGTATGCGGAATATACGATCAAGGTGCATGCCACAGGCTATCGGGACATTACGGTTTCGGCGATCAATATCCTGTCTGGGGAAGATGCAACGCAGGAAGTGGTGATGGAGGCGCAGGATGCACCGGGCAATCCGATTGATACGATCGTAATTGATGCACATACCCTGTATGGAGAATATCCACCGAAAATTCCGGAGAGTGAGATTAAGACGGTGGAAGAAACCGGAGAAATTGTCTTAAGCCGTGTAGTAATTCCGGAATATGTTGTGGTACATGACGGAGCACCGGGAGATTCCACAGCTGCGAATTATTATGTGCGCTATCGGGATTATATTAAAAATGTAGCTTCCAGTGAAATCTATGCGACCTGGCCGGATGCTGCGATCCGCGCCAATGTGCTGGCTATTATGTCATTTACTTTAAACCGGGTTTATACGGAATGGTACCGGGGCAAAGGGTATGTGTTTACCATCACATCTTCCACGGCATACGATCACAAATTTATTTATGGAAGGAATTTCTTCCAGAGTATTTCACGGGTGGTGGATGAAATGTTTGAAAATTATCTGTCCCGTCCAAATGTCCGTCAGCCAATTCTGACACAGTACTGTGACGGACAGAGAGTGACCTGTCCGGATTGGATGTCGCAGTGGGGAAGCAAATATCTGGGTGATCAGGGATATTCTGCCATTGATATTCTGCGCAGTTATTACGGAAATGATATGTATATTAATTCCGCGGACGGAATTTCCGGAATTCCGGCATCCTGGCCGGGATATGATCTGGGCGTGGGAGCAAGCGGACCAAAGGTACGTCAGCTGCAGGAACAGCTGGCAAGAATTTCGCGTGCTTATCCGGCGATACCGACGATTACGGCGGACGGAGTTTACGGATCAAGGACGAGGGAAGCGGTGGAAAAGTTTCAGTCGGTTTTCGGACTTCCGGTAACCGGTATTGTGGACTATCCGACCTGGTATAAAATTTCAGATATTTATGTTGCGGTTTCCCGTATCGCAGAACTTGTATAAAAGAGAGGAAAAATACGGATGAAAAATTATAAAATTACCGTGTCATATGATGGCACCAGATATAAAGGATGGCAGGTATTAAAAAGCACCGATGCAACCATACAGGGAAAGCTGCAGATGGTGCTTTCGGCGCTTGCCGGGCATCCGGTGGAAGTGATCGGTTCCGGAAGAACCGAT
>OGLW01001093.1_pt1 | contig 9167 bp, 8 predicted proteins | sample 1572961 | NCBI WGS metagenome assembly OGLW01 (sample SAMEA2581880, study PRJEB24529) | metagenome | biome: Human gut stool | place: China | collected 2011
ACCTGTGAGTCGGTAATGATCAGCTTCGGCGGACGGGCCAAAGCGGCCAGCATGGCATCGATTTTGTCAGTGGTACAGCTCATCACCAGGCATTTGCGGTCCAGTAGTTCGCGGATGGTTTGTACCTGCGGCAGGATGAGGCGGCCTTTAGGGGCCTGGATGTCCTGTGGCATGACCAGCATGACGGTATCGTTTTCTTCTACCAGCCGGCCTACAATGCCTTGTGCCATGGTTTCATCCGGCAATTTGTTTCGCAGACTGCGCAGAATATCGTCCAGTCCTTTTCCGGTGAGGGTGCTCACTAATAGGGGAACCTGTCCGCATTGCTGTTCGATGCGGCGCATGGTCTGTTCGGCATCAGACAATAGGTCACATTTGTTCAGTATCCAGATAACAGGCACATTCTTTTCCTTTAACAAGCGTTGCCAGTGTAACTCTTCGTCCAGATGTTCGTCGGTACAGACCATCAGGGCGATGTCGGTCTTTTCCAGCGCACGCTGTGTCTGTCGGATGCGGAGTTCGCCCAGTTCGCCTTCGTCGTCGAAGCCGGCCGTATCAATGAATACGCAGGGACCAAGACCATGGATTTCCATGGCCTTAAAGACCGGGTCGGTAGTCGTGCCGGGAATATCCGACACGAGGGCTGTGTCCTGATGCGTCAGGGCATTAATCAGTGATGACTTACCGGCATTTCTTTTGCCAAACAGACCGATGTGCAGCCGGTTGGCACGGGGAGTATCGTTCATACGTTTAATGAGGCTTTAAGTTCATACATTAGAAACGGAAGTCGCGTTTTCCTTCGGCAATCCGTTCCAGATTTTCCAAGGCTCTTTTGCGGATGGCGGGATTCGGAATCTCTTCCATCTGCTTGCGAATCATGTCTTCAGCCAGTCGGCGTGTTTCGGGCGAAGCGTAGTCGCAGAGGTATTCCTGAAGCGTCATCAAGGCATTGGGGGCACAGCAGTTGGCTATCTGTCCCGTCTTGACCAGCGACATGAAGCGGTCGCCTGTACGTCCTTCACGGTAGCAGGCCGTACAGAAACTGGGGATGTAGCCCAGTTTCAGCAGCCAGGCCACGATTTCATCCAGGCTGCGGTGGTCACTCACATCAAACTGAGCAGAGTTTTCTTCCGGCAGTTCTTCGGTAGCATAGCCTCCCACGCTGGTGCGGGAGCCTCCGCTGATTTGTGACACACCGAGGGCAAGTACTTTCTCGCGTGAACGCTGCGATTCACGTGTAGAAATAATCATACCCGTATAAGGCACACTGATACGGATGACGGCTACAATCTTCTGGAATATCTCGTCGGAGATGGCATTCTCGAAGGACGAGGCGTCAATGTCGTCGGCCGAGCAGATACGAGGCACACTGATGGTGTGCGGGCCTACACCGTAAGTCGCTTCCAGGTGTTCGGCATGCATCAGCAATCCCACAAAATCATAGCGGTAGGTGTTCAGGCCGAACAATACACCGATACCCACATCGTCGATTCCTCCCTGCATGGCGCGGTCCATGGCCTCCGTATGATAGGCATAGTTACTCTTCGGACCTCTGGGGTGAAGCTTTTCGTAATTCTCCTTGTGGTACGTTTCCTGGAACAGAATGTAGGTACCGATACCGGCCTCGTGCAGGCGGCGGTAATTTTCTACCGTAGTCGCAGCAATGTTTACGTTTACCCGGCGGATGGCTCCGTTCTTGTGCTTGATGCTATAGATGGTCTTTATCGACTCCAGAATGTATTCGATGGGGTTGTGAATCGGATCTTCTCCAGCTTCCAGTGCCAGACGCTTGTGCCCCATGTCCTGCAGGGCGATGACCTCACGACGGATGTCTTCCTGTGTCAGTTTCTTGCGGGCAATGGTCTTGTTCTTAACGTGGTAAGGACAGTAAGTACAACTGTTTACGCAGTAGTTTGACAAGTAGAGTGGGGCAAACATTACGATGCGGTTGCCATAGAATTTCTGTTTGATTTCACGGGCCAGGCGGTAGATTTCCTCCACCAGTTCCGGGTCGTTGCATTCCAATAGTACAGCAGCCTCGCGGTGGGAGAGTCCCTTGCACAGGCGAGCCTTTTCAATGATGGAACGTATCAGTTCCTTGTCCTGGCTTTTACTTTGGGCATATTCCAGGGTATCGAGAATTTCTTCGTGGCAGATAAATTCTTCTGCCTTTTGAGAATCAATCTTGTACATAGCTGTAATGTAATTTATAGTGTTTTGCCGGGATAATCTCCTCGGCTTTTATCTATTTCGTAACCAATGGCAGCCAGCCGTTGTGCCAGCAGACGCAGTCCTTCGGCAGCTTCTGAGCCCATCGAGGCTTTATTGTCATACAAGGCATAATTCTTTCGCTGTTCTACCGGAGAGAGGTTGGGCATCACTACATTGGCACCTGCCAGTATACCTTTCTCGCGCCCGTCGGGTGTAAGGCTTGCCAGGGCGGTGGTAGAAGGAATCAATGCCTGCGGATGCATCAGCCGGAAGATGGAAAGTAGCGTGAGTGTCTGCGTGAGACTGCCGGGTGGGCAGGAAGCGAAAGGAGTGTCATGATGAGGCAGGAAAGGACCGATACCAATCATCTGGGGACGGAACTGTTCTATGAAAAGAATGTCCTCTACCAGGTGGTCGACGGTTTGTCCCGGACTTCCCACCATGATGCCAGTTCCCGTCTGGAATCCGATGCGTTTCAAATCGTTCAGACAACGCAAACGGTTGGACAGCGACATGTCTTCAGGGTGCAAGCGGCGGTAATGTGCTTCGTTGTGCGTTTCGTGGCGCAACAGATAGCGATTGGCACCTGCCTGAAAAAAACGTTTGTAGGAAAGTGTGGGGCGTTCACCGAGTGAAAGGGTGATGGCCACATCGGGGAATTCGGTTCGTATGGCAGTAACCACTTCCGTTACCCTGTCATCGTTCATGTAGTTATCTTCTCCTCCTTGCAGGACGAAGGTACGGAATCCCAACTCATATCCATGCCGGCAGCAGGCCAGAATAGTTTCTGCATCCAGTCGGTATCGCTTCAGGTGGCGGTTACTTTTTCGGATACCGCAGTAGAAACAGTCATTGTGACAACAGTTCCCTATTTCAATAAGTCCACGGATATAGATTCTGTTTCCGAAATGGCTTTGTGCTACGGCACGTGCCTTTTGCATGAGAAAGTCGAGGTCTTCCCCCCGGCACTCCAGCAGAAGGGTACGCAATTCACCGGGAGCCAGTGTCTGCTCCCGGTAAAGGCGTTCAATAAGTTCCCTCATGGGTTTATTCCTGGTTATTGTTTTCGTACTTCAAGGTACGTTTCAGCAAGTCTTGGTTCAACTGGCGTTTTCCAGCTACAGGGTCGTTGTGTGCGCTCGGGCCGGTTACACATCCACCTTCGCAAGCCATCATTTCGATGAACTGTGCATCCACTTTTCCGGTCTTGGCGTAAGCGCGGAGTACACCGATATTCTTCTTCGTGAAGTCAGAGAACTGCATGATCTTGATACCGTTGGCTTTCGGGCCTAAATAAGCTTTCACTGCTCCGGCTACACCGCCTGCCTGTGCGAATCCGTGTGCTTCACATACAGATTCGTATGCTACCTTGTACGGGTTGGCCTGTTCCAGTTCGATGCCCAAGCCACGGAAAATCGGGTGAAGTTCTTCGAATGTCAGTACGTAATCTACGCACTCGTCGCGCTGTGCTTCTTTTCTTTTGGCGATACACGGGCCGATGAAGACGACCTTCGCATTCGGGTATTTCTTTTTAGCAATGCGAGCCGCGTAATACATCGGAGAGCCGGTGCTTGATACGTAAGGCTTCATGTCGGGGATATGCTTGTTCACCAGTTCGATGTACGACGGACAGCAAGAAGTAGTCATGAATTTCTGTCCTTCTTCCAGTTTTTCCAGCAGTTCGTGTGCTTCGTTGCTGGTAGTGTGCATGGCACCTTCAGCCACTTCAATTACATCGGCAAAACCAATTTCTTTCAATGCTCCGTACACTTGTTCGATGGTAGCTTTGAACTGTCCCAATACGGACGGAGCCGGAATGGCAATTACTTGTTCTCCCTTACGGATAGCTTCCAATACATCGAATACCTGAGAGATTTCGAAGATGGCTCCGAACGGACAGGCATTCAGACATTTTCCACAATAGATACACTTGCTTTCATCGATGTGTTCGATGTAGTGCTCGTCCTTGCTGATGGCTTTCACCGGACAAGCTTCTTCACAAGGCACCGGAATGTAGACGATGGCGTGATACGGACAGCTCTTGTGGCAGATACCACAGCTGATACACTTGTCGTGGTCAATCTGTGCCTGACCAGTCTTCTTGTTAAAGTGTACAGCTCCTTTCGGACAGTTCATGTAGCAGCTTCTTGCCACACAACCCCGGCAAAGGTTACTTACTTCGTAGTTCACCTGTACACAAGAAGAACATGCTTCGTCGATGACACAGAGAATATTTTCCTTGATTCTTTCCTTGCGTTCCAATGCTTTGCGGGCATATTCAGAAAGCGGAGTCAGCTCATCCGTTTCATCGGTCATATCCCAGCCCAGCAGCGGAAGCAACTTATATTTAGTAACGGCACGTTCCTTGTGGATACAGCAGCGTCCTACCGGCTGTGAGCGGCGAGGACTGATTTCCAGAGGAATGCGGTCAATTTTTTCTACTAATTGATTTTCTTTCCATAAAGCAACCAGGTTTTCCAGCAATTTATGCCGGACAATCATTACGTTGTTTGTAAAAGCCATAATCGAAATAAAAAGGTTTGTTAGTTATTAGTTATCCTAAAATTATAGAGTCCGTATGCGGTTTACTCTTCCGTTTGTCCCTCGGCGGCTCTCAGAATCAGGGTTGTAGCTCCCAAGGTAATAATAGCTCCGTCTTCAATGCGGATTTGGTCTTTCGGTCCTAAAATTTCATTCATCAGGAAAGTTCCTGTGATACTGTCGTTATCGCGCAGGGTATAAATGATTTTCCCTTGCTTGTTCTTCTTGACATTGATGTAGCAATGCCGGCGGTCCAGACTCGGGTCATTGCTTTCGATAGGGATGTCGATGTCATTACCTTTGCATCGGCGGCCGATGAGGTTATCTCCCTCATGCAGCGGAAGTACCTGCTTGTAGGCAAATACGTTTTCCACGGCCAGTATGTTGCCGAAATCCTGCATGCCTTCTTTCTCGTCAATTACTTCCTCCTTGCGGTTGGCGGCATTCAGTTTCGATTTTCCGATACGGATGCTGAACTGCTTCTTGCAGTTGTCACAGATAAAAACGAGTGACTGTCCTTCTCCATACTTGGTTTCATCAAACTGGATGAAGTTGTCACATTTGGGGCATCTTACTCTTTTCATTCTGTTTAAAAGGGCGTATTTATTTTGAAGTGAATACCCAGGCACTCTTGAATTCTTCCTGATTACGCAGTGTCTGCACTTTTTGGTAAGCTTCGCCTGAAGTGGCATAACTATCCAGTGCGATGCGGAAGCGTCCGTTCGATTCAAGTACCTGACAATTCTTGTATCCTTTCTGCTGGAATTTTTTCAGTTCACGTTGGGCATCGTCCGATGTCGGCAGGCTGGCTACGATGATGTAGGCCGTTTTCTTGCTTGCAGCAGGCTGTGCGGAAGCCGGTTTCGGCTTTTGTGTCGCTTTTGCTTCAGCTTTGGTGGCAGCCGTTTTGGTTACGGCTGTTTTTGCTGCAGGCGCGGCTGCAATCTTTTCTGTCTTCACAACTACCGGTTTCAGCGTGTTTACGTTGTTACGGACACGCTTTTCGCTCTTCTGTTTCTTTACAGCCTTTTGTGCAACTGCTGCTTTCGGAGTCGTTTGTATGCTGGTGGCTACCGACTGGTTGCGGATGGCATCAAACATACTGATTGAGCCCAGCGAAGCATAATTCGCATCGTCCATGTACGTGTTTTCCACCGGAACGGAGAGCACGAAGAACAGGCATACGGCTGCAGCTATGGCCACTACGTTGCGCGTGAAATGGCGCAAGGAGAAATGTCTCTTCGGTTTGCTTGCCGCTTCATGTATTTCCGGAACCAACGGCTTCGGAGAAGACACAGGCAATGTCTGCAGCTGCGGAAGCGTGAAACTTTCCAGCCCGTATAGACTTGGAGTGAAGAAAGATGCGGCTGCCGGTTCAAAGGCATAGCCGCCGTTCATGTTATAATAGATTGTACCCACGTTGTGCAGGGTGACCTGACCCTGCTGGTACAATTGGTCTTTTATTTCAGCCACAGTCTTTTCAATCCGGCGGGTTGCATCGGGAAAGTCGGTGTTAAAAGCTTGCATGTACGACTGTACCAGCAGCCCATCGTTCATTATCAGTTGCGGATTGAAACCAATGGTGCGGAGGGGCGGCATGAATTCTCCTTTTTGGATGGAGTATGCAGCCTGCCGTTTATGGGCAATGAATCCTCCCAAGCCGGGAACGATGACACAATCATTCTCCAGCAATAATACTTCTATATGTTTGGATAGTTCAATCATATTGCAAAAATAATACATTTTTCTCTTATGTGGAGTATCTTTCAACGGGTATTTTTTATACCGATAGGGGTTTAACCAACTCTTCTTTTTCTATCATGTAGTCTGATATATTCATGTGCCCTGTATCGAAACAATTGTAAACGCACGAAGCCCCCGGCACTGCCGAAGGCTCCTGTTTTTTATTCTCTTATCTCACTTTTCAATAACCGTCGATACAATCCATTGGTGGATTCTCCGTGTGTTCTATCACGTGCTCCTTTCATGTCAATATTTATTTGATGGAATGTATTTCTTTCCATTCCATCAGCAATTCATCGGCAAGATATTCATCGCTAAGGCAATGCATATCCGCAACTCCATTACTTATAAGTTTCAGAATCATAAAAAAAGCAAGCGCATCTTCATATTTCATCTGCAAGACTATTCCAAAAGCCTGTTCCACCTTCCCCTTTTATCGGGAGAAGTGGGACGGGAAACTTTCAGTGTACCATGAGTTACAGCATGGCGGCATACTTGCGTACCTGCTTCAGACGCTCCATAAAAGAGGGGTCTGCAGCCGCCTGCTGCATATTGCAATCAAGCTGCATCCGCATCAGTAGCGAAGCACTGATACCCAAAGCTGCCTCGAAGAGCATCGCTGTCTGCGTAGTAATCGGCCTGCGGCAGTTGAGAATGTCATTCAATACCTTGTAGGAGATGCCCATCTGCTCGGCCAACCTGCGCTGCGAGAGCTTGCGTTCTTCGGTCTCTTCCTTCAGCAGTTCGCCCGGATGTATAGGGCGTTGACAGATGTATTTTCCCATAATTATTCTATTTATAATGGTTTGATAATTCAAGTATATTGCAGATGGTCACCACCGTTTCCGATGAGACCTGTTCTACCGTGAACTCAATGCGGTACTGGTCGTTCACACGGATGGAGGAAATACCAGCCTTGTCACCTTTCAACACTTCATAATGAAGCGAGTGGATGACGTAAAGCTCTTCCACGCTTCTTGCTTGTTCCAGCACTTTGATGCGTAACTGGTAGCGTGCCACGATATTCGGCTGGAAACGATGTTTCTTGTCCGTCGTTTTCCCTTCCTCGTACAATTGGCGCAAATAGTCCTTATCAAAGTTTATCTCCATTGCTTTCCGTGTTATTATTCACGTAGCAAAGATAAGAGATCTCTCCCATATATCCACAAAAAAAGTGGAAGTATTTTATATCACTGCCATCAGTTTCACCAATCATGGATAAATCCACTACCTTCATATATACCTCGTGTACATCCTTGCGGAGACTTCTTATTTTGTAGGTAGTAGCGTCTAGTTCCTGTTGTCTGTTCTGTTCATTGAGCCAAATATAGACGATGCCGAAAATGACGAATAGTATCAGCACATATCCTGCCGCTATCTTGGTGCGCAGGTGTCTGGTTGCTATTGTTTTCCGTTTCATGCGGTATACCTCATTTTTTATATTATTCTTTTCTCCTTATTAAAATGCAGCCCACTGACCTTACGGTAGCGGGCTGCGGTGTCTGTATGATGTTACCGGGCACAATACTCCCGCCCGGAATGGGAGTTCTTTTCTTTTTGGGTTATACTTCGGTTATTTTCCGTTACGGGCGGAACTTTTCCCGCCCGACGGTTTACTGTTCCTTCTTCAAGGTAGGCAGGCTGTTGCCGTCTTTGAGTTCGTACTGCCAGCCTTTACCGCTCAGGGCGGCGTTCATGGCGGCGACGGCCGTCTGCCAGGTGACGGTCGTGCCGTCCACCTTGGTGGCTCCGCCGTTGTCATTGTCGGGGAGGCCGCTCCAGTAGCAGGCGGTCAGGGTTCCGTCAAAGTTCTCTCCCGTTACGCCGCCTACATGGATGGTGCCGCTTCCGGTACCACTGACGTTACCCGCGGCATAGCAGGCAATGACGGTGCTGTATGCGTTGGATCCCACCACGCCACCGGCCCAGGCGTTGCTTGTACCGTCATTTTCAACGGTCACGTCGCCCGTGGCATAGCAGGCGGTCAGGGTGGCACCGGAATTCGTTGTACCTGCCACGCCGCCTGCCCGCTGCGTTCCCTTCACTGTGGCCGAGGAACTGCATCCGGTGATGGAACCGCCCTGTTGATAGCCCACCACACCGCCTACGTCGCTACCGCTGACGCTGCCCGACACCGAGCAGTTTTCAATGTTGCCGCCAAAGCTCCATCCCGCCACGCCGCCGACGAACGTGCCACTTGTTATGTTTATTTCTGTCAGCACCACGTTCTTCACCGTGCCTTTGATGAAGCCGAACAGACCCGTATATCGGTCACTTCCCGTAACGGTCAGCCCCGTGATGGTCTTGCCATTGCCGTCGAAGGTGCCGGTGTATGAGTTGCCGAAGCTTGTGCCTATCGGCGTCCAGTCTTTGCCCGTCAGGTCGATGTTGTCGGCGAGGGTGCAGTTCAGTGTCATATCTTTCTGTACGGCTTCGTTCCACGCCAGCAGCCCATCGGCGGAGGTGACTGTGTAGGTCTTGCCGTCCTCCGACACGGTGTATCCCGGGTCTTTTGCCGCAGCGAGGGAGACGGTGTAGGTATATTCCTTGCCCGCCTGCCAGTCGGTATCGTTCTTCATCTTATAGACGAAGACCTTGCCGTTGGTGAATTTGCAGGTGATGAAAGCCGTGCCCGTTGCCACACTTTGCGGGGCTACGAGGGCGGTGTAGGT
>OGLW01001099.1_pt1 | contig 9112 bp, 8 predicted proteins | sample 1572961 | NCBI WGS metagenome assembly OGLW01 (sample SAMEA2581880, study PRJEB24529) | metagenome | biome: Human gut stool | place: China | collected 2011
AACCCGCATAAACACTGGCTTTTTTAAGCAACTCGATTTATTCAAACTCAATCGTAGCCGGCGGTTTGCTCGTGCAGTCGTACAGCACTCTGTTTACCCCTTTGACTTCGTTGACAATTCTGTTTGCAACTGTGCTTAAAACGTCCCATGGAATCTGGGCGCAGTCGGCAGTCATGAAATCGGCTGTGCATACGGCGCGGAGTGCAACGGCATAATCATAAGTACGCTCATCGCCCATAACACCGACACTGCGCATATTCGTCAGTGCGGCAAAATACTGTCCAAGACCTTCTACTCCTGCCTTAGCAATTTCTTCACGGTAAATGTAATCCGCATCTTGAACGATACGAACCTTATCTGCCGTTACTTCTCCGATAATACGGATACCAAGTCCCGGTCCCGGGAATGGCTGACGGAAGACAAGTTTCTCCGGGATGCCAAGCTCCAGACCCGCTTTGCGGACTTCATCTTTGAAGAGGTTACGCAGCGGCTCGATGATTTCCTTGAAATCCACATAATCCGGGAGACCGCCGACGTTGTGGTGGGACTTGATCACTGCGGATTCTCCGCCAAGTCCGGACTCTACCACATCCGGGTAGATGGTTCCCTGTGCCAGGAAATCCACGGCTCCGATCTTCTTTGCCTCTTCCTCGAAGACACGGATAAATTCCTCTCCGATAATTTTACGTTTTTTCTCCGGTTCTGTCACACCGGCAAGTTTTCCATAATAACGCTCCTGCGCGTTGACACGGATAAAGTTCAGGTCAAACTGTCCGTTCGGACCGAAGACCTCCTCGACCTCGTCTCCTTCGTTCTTTCGGAGCAGACCGTGATCGACGAATACGCAGGTAAGCTGTTTTCCGATTGCGCGGGAAAGAAGTCCTGCTGCAACAGAAGAATCCACACCTCCGGATAATGCAAGGAGAACCTTTCCATCACCGACTTTTTCACGGATCTCTTTGATTGTATGCTCCACGAAAGAATCCATGCGCCAGGTGCCGGCACATCCACAGATATTTCTTACAAAGTTATGAAGCATCTTGCTTCCCTCTACGGTATGCAGTACTTCCGGATGGAACTGGATTGCATAAAGCTTTTTCTCCGGATTTTCATCTGCCGCTACAGGACAGTCAGCGGTATGTGCTACCACCTGAAATCCCGGTGCCGGTTTGGAAATATAATCAAAATGACTCATCCAGCAGATGGTAGACCCTTCTGCCGAATCCGTTGCCACTCCCTCAAAAAGCGGAGAAGACTTGTCCACGAACACTTCCGTTTTTCCGTACTCACGTACCGGTGCCTTTTCTACTTTTCCACCGAGGATATGATTCATCAACTGCGCACCATAGCACAGACCGAGAACCGGGATGCCAAGTTCAAATAATTCTTTCGTGTATGTCGGGGAATCTGCCTCATAGCAGCTGTTCGGGCCGCCGGTGAGGATAATTCCCTTTGGATTCATTGCCTTGATCTGTTCGATGTCAGTACGGTAAGAATAAATCTCACAGTACACATTGCACTCGCGGACGCGGCGTGCAACCAGCTGATTGTACTGACCACCGAAGTCAATGACGATGACTTTCTCCTGATCCATATTGTGTTTCCTCCTGTTTTCTAAAATGCATTTTTGCATTTATGTGGTGCATTTTTCAAAAGTACACCATTTTTCTACCATTATAATAAAGCCCCTGTGATTTTACAAGTCACAACCTCACGTTTTCTCGTAAAATGCAATCACATCCGCGTAAACTTTTTCATTTTCTTTCTCATTCAGTATTTCATGGCGCATATGCGGATAGGTAATTGTGGAAATATTGGAAAAACCTGCCTGTTTCAGCGTGTCCACGCTGTCTTTGGCACCTTTTTCATACCCGGTGCACGGATCTTCGCTGCCGCGGATCATCAGAATCGGTAATGCCTCATTTACATCCCGGTAATTTGACACCTGATGCATGGCAGTTGTCAGCATATACAGATCGTGAAAAGCGGAAACACTAAATCCGTGCCCGCAATACGGATCCTGCAGATATGCCTGTACCACCTGCTCATCGGAACAGATCCAGTCCGCTTCGGTTTTTGCATGTTTTACCTGCTTATTAAAATTTCCCACTGACAGTTGCTGCACCAGCTTGGAATGATACATCGGTCCACGCGCCCTTGTGAGCAGATTCGTCAGGAAAAACCCTATGCGGATGATCTGTGTTCCCGGATAATTCGGGAATCCGCTCAGTACCACCTTTGCGTAACTGTGTGACTGGGTACAAAGCAGATTCCTTGCAATGATGGTTCCCATGGAATGTGCAAAAATCATCACCTTTTCCGTTTGAAACCGCTCCCTGATATATGCCGTAATCTGTACCTGATCCGACAACAGATAACGGTCACCGTCTTTTTCTTTAAAGAACCCCAGCTTTGGAGCATGTTCCCCATGCCCCCGCATGTCCGATGTCACCACCGTAAATCCCGCCTGCCGCAGCTGTTCAGCGAAAGCCTCATAACGCTCCTTATGTTCCTCCATCCCATGAATGATCTGAATGTATCCCCGCGGATGCTCACTTTCAAATACCGCCAGACTCAGCGCGTAACCGTCGGACGCTTTCAATACTATATTTTCCATTTATATCCTCTTCTGCGTTCGTACTTTTAAAACCAGTCCACATTTGTTCCATGTTCCAACTGTTCCGGTGTCATCAAAGACACGGCATCAATAAACCCGTTGCGAAACGTCATCGTTCCTCTCTTTTGTGCGGTCGTTTCTTTTGCGGCAAGTTCTCCTGCAATGCCAGTAAACGCACAGCATGCCACTGCACTCTCCACCGAATTTTCCGCACTTAAAAAAGCGCCAAGCATCACGGTGGACATACAGCCGCTTCCCGTAATCCTTGCCATCATCGGGCTTCCATTATGACACCGGTAGACGCAGCTTCCATCCGTGATCAGATCGGTTTCTCCGGATGCGACAAGAATCATCTGATTTTTCTTTGCATACTGCTTCATCAGCTCCGGCAAATCCGTTTCTTCTGCTTCTGCCAGCGCATCCTCGGCTGCATCCACCCCGGTAACCGTTCCACAGTTGTGCAGCAATGCCTGTATTTCCGAATAATTTCCCCGGATACAGGTCGGATGGATTATTTTCATCAACTCCAGACATTTTTTGCGCCGATAGGAAGACCCCGACACCCCGACCGGATCAATCACGATCGGATGTCCCATCGCATGCGCCCGCTTTCCGGCAGTCTTCATCGCCTCATAATCCGAGATGGCCCCGAAATTACAGATCAGTGCCGCTGTACCTGCCGTGATCTCTTCCACCTCACAGGGATGGTGTGCCATCGTCGGTGACGCACCTGCCGCCAGAAGGATATTCGCACAATCGTTGACCGTCACGGCATTTGTGATACAGTGGATAATCGGACGTTTCTGTTGTATTTTCTCATAAATTTCCACCACTTTTTCCCCGGAAAATTTCATCACAGTTTCTCCCGTCTTTGTATTTCACCTTCCAGAATTCCTGCCTTTTTCATTGGAATGGTCACGATAATTGCAATGATCGTACCACCACAGGTACTGATCAAAAACGGCACTACAAATGTAAACAATGCCGCTGCTTTATTCCCCATAATCAGATACGCAATCGGATAAGAAAGCATTCCGCCGATGATACCGGTTCCAAACACTTCTCCCACATATGCAAACGGAAGCTTTTTCCCATACTGGTAAAGCAGTCCTGCAAGCAGTGCACCACACATACTTCCCGGAAATGCCAGTGGGCTGCCAAGCCCTGTCAGATTACGGATCAATGCCGCCATAAAAGCCTGTGCCAGCCCCCACCATGGTCCGACCGTTACCGCGCACAGTACATTCACCAGATGCTGTACCGGCGCACATTTTGAGCCCAATACCGGGAAAGAAAACATACTCCCGACCACAGCCACCGCCGTAAAAAGTGCCGTCAATGTCAATTTTTTTATCTGCAGATGATTTTTCATTTTACTTTTTTACTCCTCTTTTGTTCCCTTTATATGATCTGTTCTACAAGTTCTCCAAGACGCCGGGTGCCTGTCTCAATATCCTCGCAGGCAAAAATGCCGCTGACAACTGCGACACCCGCGATGCCTCTGCCTTTTAACTGCAAAACATTCTCTGCCGTGATTCCCCCGATTGCCACAACCGGAATTTTCACGCTGTGGCAGATTTCTTCCAGCAGCTCGTGCTTCATCGGAATGGCATCCTTTTTGGTTGTAGAGCCAAACACAGCACCACTTCCCAGATAATCAGCGCCTCCCGCTTCTGCGGCTTTCGCCTGTTCCACGGTTTTTGCCGTCACACCAATGATTTTATCCGGTCCGAGAATCTCACGCGCGTGCGCCAGTTCCATATCGGACTGTCCGATATGAACCCCGTCCGCGCCGACTTTTGCCGCCAGTTCCACATCATCATCCAGAATGAGTTTCACCCCGTAACGATGGCAAAGTTCCAGCAATTCTTCTGCCTCCTTCTGCACATCCGCTTCCGGAAGTTCCTTCTCACGCAGCTGTACCAGAGTGGCGCCACCTTCCAGTGCTTTCTCTACCTGCTCATATAATGTTTCATTGCCCAGCCAGGTGCGGTCGGTCACCGCATAAAGGCGGAGCTGTTCTTTTTTCATATTATTCACTGTTTTTTCCTCCTGCATGTTATCCCATTATAACACGCACGACAGGAGAAAATCTATACTGCATGCAAATGTGCATATTTTTCCTTTGTTGCCATTCCTCCGCGGATATGACGTTCGGATTTATTCACGTCAATAATCTTGCGGGTTTCTGCCGCAAGTGCCGGATTCACCTGGCACAGCCGGTCCGTGATATCCTTGTGAACGGTCGATTTTGAAATTCCGTAATGTTTGGCAGCCTGCCGCACAGTTGCCTTATGTTCAATGATATAGTTTGCGATTTCCACGGCTCTTTCTTCAATATAAGCTTTCAAAAAAATACCCCTGCATTCCTGTGTTTGTACAGTTTATGCAAGGATATGTTTGCTTATTACTTACTTTCTGACTTACTTCCCACAAAGACTCTTCTGTCACAACCTGTCCCACAACAGTTCCATCGGGTTTGACTCCAAAATAAAGTTTCCTTTTCAATACCAAGATTCAAATCAACACCTGCCTTCAACGCATATAATTAAATTATATACTGCTTACAATGATATGAGGTCATATAAAGCAAATATTCTTGTCTATGTCCCATGACGAACTGAATAGAGGACATATGCCAAAAAAATAGCCGTCCATGTCCCATGACGAACTAAATAGAGGACATATGATAAAAAAGTGCTCATTTATGTCCCATTAAACAGGTCCTGTGGGACTTTTTCATGCGCTTTTTATACATATGTCCTTTTGCCAACTTCTCCCAGGATTTTTCAATGCACTTTTTCTACATATGTCCCTCCGGCAACTTTCACCGCGACTTTCAAGCTTACTTTTTCTCTATATGTCCCCAAAACACAAAGAAACGCACAAGAAAAAGGAATGTTCCCACACAGAAACATTCCCTCTTTCATTATGTATTTATTTTTCCAGTTTTGTCAGTTCGTCGCTGTCCACATCCGCCGCATGACCGCCCTCACTATGGCTTGCTGATCCGTTCTCAAACCACCATGCCACACCTGCGGCCAACACAACAACTGCTACTACAACTACGATAATGACTTTTTCTAACATGAAATTTTCCTCCTGAACTCTTTGAAAATGGTCGCTTATTTCAAAGAGTCAGAAGCTTTTTCCCCATCCTGCCAGTGTATGTATGCCATGATCCACGCATGGCTGCGCACAAATATGTTTTCGATACGGCAGGATGCCAGATAAATCCGGGTAGCATTCCCGGCAAATCCGCTTGCAAGTCCTGCCCACAAAATGACGTTGCGTTCTGCATTCAGCCGCGTGATCCGTGCACTGACGGTCAGACGCGCCTGTTCGGACTGTGTCAGTTCGGAACGCCCGAGGATATCAAGGAAGGAACCCTGCTGCCGCTCCATCGTATGTACCGCAAGATGGTCCGGCTCCGCCTGCGTGATATCGTGCATGTTTTGTACACCATAGCCCTGCTGCAAAGCGAAAAAACATATCACTATCGCCAAAAAGATGCCTATCCACTGGTCAACTCCTTGGGCAATTTCTGATCTGCCCCATCGCATCCGGCGCTTTCGTATCCGCATGATTCCCTCCTTTCCCGGTGCCTGCCCGTGTTATGTAATCGCTGCTACTTTGTCAGGCCGGCTTTTTTCCGAAGCATGGAATACAGCCATTTGCCCTCATCACTCAAATCGCTTTTCTTAAAACCGCTGACTTTTGAACAACTGCTTTTAATAATCGAAGAAGATTCCTGTTTGTTTGACAGATTCCATGCAATGTAGCTGACACCATATTCATCCATCGTCTGTACCCAGCGGTCTGCCTCTTTTTTGTCAATGGCTCCGTTTCCGGAAGCATCACAGATTCCATATTCCGTGACAAATACCGGAAGTCCTTTGTTGATGGCTGCGGTCATTTTATTGCGCAGATCTGCTTTGTGTGTGGCTGCATAAAAATGCAGCGCATACATGATATTATCCCCCTTGATCGGATCTGCTGCCGCCTGATCCACATCCTGTGACCAGGTCGGTGTTCCTACAACGATCACCGCCTTTTTGTCATTTTTGCGAATGGTGGAAATGACACTCCTGGCATAGGATTTGATCTCTTTCCAGCTTGTTCCGTTATTCGGCTCATTGCAGATCTCATAAATCACATTGTTGTAACCCTTAAATTCCCTGGACATTTCCCTGAAAAAGGCCTTTGCTTCTTTCTTATGGGAATTCGGATTTCCATCGCTTAAGATATGCCAGTCCACGATCACATACATTTTATGTTTCTTTGCCAGTCTGACTCCCTTTTTAATCAGTTTCTTTAAGTCACTGCGGTTCTTTGCATCTCCACTGCAGTATCCGTTATACTCTTCGGTATACATGGCTAGGCGCACGACATTTGCTCCCCATTTATCATGCAGCTGGGCAAAACACTTGTCATTGACGTACTGCGGATACCAGCTCAATCCATGTGTGCTGACTCCGCGAAGCTGTACTTCATGCCCCTTTTTGTCCACAAGTTTTGTTCCTTTGACGTGCAGCCTGCCTGCCGATGCGTCATAATACGTTGTTGTTTTTGCCTCTGCTATTTGCAGTCCCCCTGTCAAACACAATCCCAGCGCAAGCACACATACCAGTGCAAACCCACGCAGGATTTTTATTTTTTTATTAAAAAAATACATGTTCCACTCCACCCTTCTCCGACGGGAACAGGCGGCTCCACGTTCCATTGAACCGCTGCAACATTCTTAATCAATCGCTGTAACCTTGTAATCTTTCTCTTCTACTGTTTTCTTTAATACATCATCTGCCACTTCCGAGGACAAGGTCACAACAGCAGTGCCAGCCTCATGGCTGACTTCTGCGGATGTCACCTCCGGAAGTGCCTCAAGTGCTTTCTTTACCGTTGCCTCACAGTGTCCACACATCATTCCTTCAATATGCATTGTCTTTGTCATTACTTTTTCCTCACTTTCGCTTGTTTTTATTTCTACCGGTTCTGCTGCCGGTGCAGCATCTTTATTTGCTTTTCCGTGTACGGAAAACAGGTTCAGCCGTAATGCGTTGGTCACGACACAAAAGCTGGATAAGCTCATAGCTGCCGCGCCAAACATTGGATTTAATTTCCACCCAAATATAGGATACCACACTCCGGCTGCAAGTGGAATCCCTATTACATTATAAAAGAATGCCCAGAACAGATTTTCATGGATGTTCCGCAGCGTTGCCCGGCTTAGGCGGATGGCCGCCGGAACATCCCGCAGACGGCTCTTAACCAGGACAACGGATGCCGCATCGATTGCCACATCGGTTCCGGCACCGATGGCGATTCCGGTATCTGCTCGTGTCAGTGCCGGGGCATCGTTGATTCCGTCTCCGACCATGGCTACTTTGCCCTGTTCCTTCAGCTTACGGATCTCTGCCTCTTTGCCTTCCGGCAGTACACCGGCTATGACTTCGTCCACTCCTGCCTGTGCACCGATGGCTTTTGCTGTGCGCTCGTTATCTCCGGTCAGCATAATGACACGGATTCCCATGTCACGCAATTCGGCCACCGCCTGGGGGCTGTCCTCTTTGAGCGTGTCTGCTACGGCAATCAGACCGGCACAGGTATGATTTTGGGCAAAAAGCAACGGTGTTTTTCCCTCTTCTGCCAGCTTTTGGGCCTGATCGAGCAGGGTGGAATCTACTGTTACGTTCTCTTTCATGTAAGAAACGCTGCCACCGAGCAGCAGATCTTCCCCACGCACCGCGGAAAGACCATTTCCCGGAAGTGCCTGAAAATCATGTACCGCCGTCTGGGAAATCCCCGTCGCTTTGGCATGCTCCATAACTGCTTTGGCCAGCGGATGTTCACTCGAACTCTCCAGATCTGCAGCAAGCTGCATGAGATCACGCTTCGTATAGCCTTCTGCCGGTAAAATATCGGTCACGCGCGGCTCTCCTGTTGTGATCGTTCCCGTCTTATCCAGTGCTACGATCTGTGTTTTTCCAGCATTTTCAAGTGCCACCGCATTTTTGAACAGGATTCCGTTTTTAGCGCCCATCCCATTTCCGACCATGATCGCTACCGGGGTTGCAAGTCCAAGCGCACACGGACAACTGATGACGAGCACGGAAATACCGCGCGCTAATGCAAATCCGATATCTTTTCCGGCAAGCAGCCATACCATAATGGTGATTACTGCAATGGTGATAACGGTCGGAACAAAAACACCGGATACTTTATCCGCAATTTTTGCAATTGGGGCTTTGGTCGCCGCTGCATCCGATACCATTTTAATGATCTGGGAAAGCGTCGTATCCTCGCCCACACGGGTTGCCTCGCAGCGCAAAAATCCGGACTGGTTCGTGGTTGCCGCACTGACAGAGGAACCTTTCTGTTTATCGACGGGAATACTCTCGCCGGTGAGTGCTGCCTCGTTGACCGCACTGCTTCCCTCTAGGACAATCCCATCGACCGGAATGTTTTCGCCCGGACGCACGACAAAGGTATCCCCCT
>OGLW01001100.1_pt1 | contig 9105 bp, 5 predicted proteins | sample 1572961 | NCBI WGS metagenome assembly OGLW01 (sample SAMEA2581880, study PRJEB24529) | metagenome | biome: Human gut stool | place: China | collected 2011
TAAGACGCAAAAATAAGTAGAGAGTTCCACTGCTCGTGTATGTTGATCGCCGTTTGCTCCGAACGAAGTTCCTGCCCCTGTTTTGCAGCGGCGTTGTCCGGCTCGCTCACGGAAAGTGTGAGGTCATGGCACGGTATCACGTTCAGACGGCTTATTCAAGATTCAAGGTGCGATATGAAGAAAGCCGGGCGCAGTGCGGACACTACGTTCTGCTTCTTTCAAGCACAAGAATAACACTTTGAGGTTGTACAGTCAACAACTAAAACAAATTTCGGAGAACTGCACAACCACATAAGGTTCTATTTGTAAAAAATACCGCCCACGCAGCGCAGCGATGATTTTGTCGGGTGAGAAACAGCGGCAAAATGAATCGGGTGTGTTGCGGGGCGGTATCGGAACTCCACACAGCGTCTTAAACAAAAGAAAATGCGAGCGACGTCAGTGACGGCACTCGCACAAAAGATTACTCTTTTTAATATCAATGATATTATATGTGAACTAATTCAACTTGTCAACAACTTTTTTCAGAAATTCAAAAGAAGTTGATATCAATTTGTTTCCTTCTGGACCTTCAAAATAATCTATATGCCTTTGCATTCGACCGTTTACGAATTCAGTGAGTTGCTTTATCCGACGTTTTTTGACGGAAGGGCTAACAATTTTGTTATAAGCATATAGCAAGCAGACAATTTCAAACATCGGACGGCTTGTCAATTTGCTGCGGCGTTCACCAGCTGAGATATTGTCGAGTGATGCAATAAAGGCCGAGATCTCAGGTGATGGCCTTGTTGTGCTCGTGCGAGACAGCGCATTGAGCAAACAGTTATTATGCGCGCAAGCATTGCGCAAACTTTTGACCGGATTCAAAACTCTTTGGGGTAACAGTGGTGTAAACTGTGGATTTCGTTCTGCATAAAAACGGTACATACGCAAAAATTCGCCAAATCCAATCAGTTCTTCCAGAACCCACATTGGACAATCAACGTCATAAATACGTGTTGATAGATACGCCTGCGGACTCTGTGCCGGGAAAACAGAACATACTGCAAAATACTTTTCAATTAGTTCGCCTGTAAAGGAGGCGTCTGTTTTTCGTTCGATAGCTGCCAAAATCTCCGGGTATTGTGCAAGAAAATCACGGACGATTGCATAGCCGTCTTCACTCGTATTTTCTTCTAATTCACGCAGAAGCGAAACTTTCAAATCATGCTCTACATCAATGCACATTTGCAGAAGAAGCTCCCTTAGGTAAAAATCCAGTGTAGACAGCTCAGTCAAATATGCAAACTCAAGATGGATGTATTTTCCTGCATTTGGGCCAGCAATATGTTTGGGGTAATTCTTTCGATAAGATGCTGTGCGCAGATAATTGTTTCTCTTTGAAAAACATTCTACGGCCTGTTCTTCTGAAATGAGATGAAATTGGATACCTTTTTCATCATGGAGCATCTGAACAAGTTCTTCCGCAGTCTTTTTCGGTTTCATTTTAGAATTTTCGATTATGCTCACATCCTGTTCAATCGTTCTTTTTCAGTTGCCCCATCAATTCCTGAAAACTTTCCAGAGCGCTCTGCAAATTTTCAATAATATCTGCGGCAAGTTCGTCCGGCGCAGGGAGATTATCTAAATCAGCAAGTGATTTGTCCTTCAGCCAGAAAATATCCAGACTGGTTTTATCACGTTCCAGAATTTCATCTACCGTGAATCTGCGCCAGCGGCCTTCTGGATTTTCCTGTGACCATGTTTCTGTGCGTTCGTGGCGGTTTTCCGGATGATAGCATTGAATGAAATCCTGTAAATCAGCGTCCGTCATGGGATGCTGACGAAGCGTAAAGTGAACATTTGTGCGAAAATCGTAGATCCAGACTTCCTTTGTCTGACGCTCTGGGCTGGCGGGACGCTTATCAAAGAAAATCACATTTGCCTTTACACCCGGCTTGTAAAAAATGCCAGTTGGCAGACGGAGAATGGTGTGCAGATCCGTGGTGTCCAATAGCTTTTTACGGATGATCTCGCCTGCACCACCCTCAAACAGAACGTTATCCGGTACAACAACGGCCGCCTTTCCGGTCGGCTTCAGAATCGTATTGATATGCTGGATAAAGTTGAGCTGCTTATTTGAGCTGGTCGTCCAGAAATCCTGCCGGTTGTAGACCAGATCCTCTTCTTCCTGCTCCTCTTCTTCATTGGTGAAGGTGATGGAGGATTTTTTACCGAACGGCGGGTTCGTCAGCACATAGTCTACACGATAACCCGGGTCAGACAACAGCGCATCCCCGCGCATGACGGGGACTTTGCCGTACAGGTCACCGATATTGTGCAGATACAGATTCATCAGGCAGAGTTTGAAGGTTGCAACCACAAGTTCAGTTCCATAGAACGTTTCGTTTTTCAGGAATTCTTTCTCTGTACGGTCGAGTGCATAGTTCTTTGGGTCAGCCAAGAACGCCTGTGCGGCAAGGAAAAAGCCGCCGCTTCCACAGCAGGGGTCAGCGATCGTCTTTTTCGGTTCCGGGCGCAGACAGGCCACCATCGCTTTGATGAGCGGGCGGGGTGTAAAATACTGCCCTGCACCACTTTTTACGTCCTCGGCGTTCTTTTGCAGCAACCCTTCGTAGATCTCGCCCTTCACATCGGAGGACATGGACACCCAGTTTTCCTTGTCGATCATCTGCACCACGCGGTACAGGATGGAAACATTGCTGATTTTGTTGACGGCCCCTTTGAAGATCTGCCCTAAAATGCCGCCCTCATCGCCCAGCCGTTCCAGTATAGCGCGGTACTGATTTTCCAGCTCTGCGCCCTTAAGCGTGTTCATATCTGACCAAGTGTAGCCTTTAGGGATGCCGGTTTCTCGCTTATACGGCGGGTGGGAGTATTCATCGGACATTTTCAGGAAAATCAGGTAGGTAAGCTGTTCAAGATAATCGCCATAGGATACGCCATCGTCCCGCAGCGGATTGCAAAGTCCCCAGACTTTGGAGACGATATTAGAAGATTGTTCGCTCATTCGGATTCCTCAGTTGTATTAAATTGTTTTGTATTTTGGGCAATTGCCCGAATACTTTCTTTCATTCGTTTTAGTTCAGCAGTTTGATTTTTCATTTCTTTTAGAAACTTTTCTTCGTCGCTTTCCAAAGAGAAAATCGTTGCATAGTGTTCCGTGTCAATGTCAAACTCACTTTGATATTTTACGCCATTATCCTCGTAATGAATGGTTCCAGTTGCTGGCACTTTATTTGGAAGCTGAATATAGGTATCATTTGCAAAGAGGAGGTCATAGTGTTGGTCAACGCCGATAACACATTTTTTTCCCTTTTGCTTTTTTAATAACTCCGCAAAGTTTGTGCTTTCCAAACTATCAATAAAAGCGTCACTTAATTGAATTTCAACATTTTGCGCAGTCGATTTTCCGTGATTTATAAAGCGTAATCCGTAGAATGACCGTCGTTCAAATAAAAATTCAACCTCAATATGTGGCCTGTTTTCCTCTGCATATTGTTTTTGCATTTCTTCCAGCTGTTTCTTGGAAGCATTCGCTGATTGAATGTTTGCTTTACAAATAGCGATGGTAGCAATAACATAAACAACTGTAATAAGAAATGTCAAACCACCGCTATTATCGTTTAGTAATTCAAAAAACTTGGAAAGACCAGTTAAAACATCCATTTTGACGCCTTCCTTCTAACGACATTTAATGTATGGTTATATGATAACTGTTTATATTTTTGCACCTAAACCTTGGCACTCTAAAATATAATCCAGCAACTTATAATCTTTTTGATTTTCCCAGTCACAAATAAAAGCATTTGGCTCATGGATAGGCGGTTCATCGAAATATGCAAGAGGAACAACCCATTGCCAAAAGCCATATAAACATAGCACTCCAATAAACTGATTTTGAATCATTGCAAACTGACACCAGTGTGATTTCTTTGGTGCAATTTTGTGGAGTGCTGCTGTTTCTTCAACTGCGCTCGGAAGTCGGCAGAATTTCTCCGAATGATTTCCATGCAGAATCCATGCGCGGACTTCATCAAATTCTGGTTTCTCTGCAAATTCTTTTCCATAAAGATATGCAGTTGCATTCAGCAAAATCTTTGCGCACATTCTGGACGTTTCAGGTGTTTCCTGAAGCTGGAATCCCATTTTTACGTGTGTTTGTTCCTCTCTCATATTTTTGGCGTTTAACACGGCATCTGAGCAGGACAAAAAGCCCTTTATTTCTTTTTCGATATGATAGGAATCTTTTTGGGAGGGATGAGACGCAATATAGTACTTTCCTTTGTGATATCCGACCAAAACTTCGCTTGGTGAAATATCTTTTGAAGTGAGCGTTACATATTTCGTATGCTCATCAAAATTATTTAAGGCTGAAATGAATTTAGTGGCAGCATCCGGCATATCCTTGACTGCGAGAGAAATCCGAAAATGTTTTTCACCACGACAAAAATGGCTGATATTATATGGATTACCTAACGCCATATAACTAAGAACGCAGTCTCCCTTTTCGTCCACACCAACACACACATCGCTTTGAGCCGCTTTTTGTGGCGCAAGAGAGCCTCTTTTCCCTGGCCCAAAAAGAGCACGTTCTGTTGAAATCAGGGAACGTCTTGTGAGAATTTCTTCCATAGGGGAAAACAGCTCGTTTGCCTGATCGGATACCCATCCTTTGGGAAGCATTGTTTTGCATCCCAGCGATGCCGGAAAAACATGTTCACGTTTATTATAGGTTAATCCCTCTTGGTTTCCGTAATAAATACAGGACACAAAACTCACTCCTTTTTACAATGTTCCTTCAAACGCCTGTTTCAAAATACTCTGCCGCATTGCATCTGTCTGTGCAAGCGCGGTATCAACTGTTTTTTCAATGCTATCGCAAACTGAAAGCCTGTCCGATATTTGTTTTACCAATTTTTCTTGCTCCTGCAAATCCGGTACACCAATAGGAAGATTTGCATAAGCAGATACATTTAGGTGACCTTGTGCGGCACCTCGTTCATTTTTCTTTACAATAGCTCTACCCATCGGAGAATTGGTGTATTGTGCTAAGAATTCTGGAATAACTTTGGATATATCCGGAACGGCAATGACCACATCTATTGCATTGTATCCATTATACCGCGCAGGAACGACCGATGCCATTCCCAAATTTGCTCCGGAACGTGAGATAAGAACATCATTTGTGTGAACTTCACTTCTACAATTTTGCTGGTGACCTTCTTTTGAAATCATCACCCAGTCAGTATCGTTAATATATCCTCTACGAACATTTGCATTGCGAAAAGCAGGAACACCATTTTCGGAAACATAATATTGAGTTGGTTTTATAACAATGCCAACCTTTATATCTAAGCAAACGTCTTTTATATGAACCGATGTTGTTGAGACAGAATCAAAAATTTCTTTTAGCACAGCCTGCCGATATACCTCTAACTGCTCTTTTGTAGTTTTAAGAGTATCAACAGCCTTATCAAGCTCCGAGAAAAGCTCGTCGATTCTGGAAACAATTCGGGATTGCTCATTGAGCGGAGGAATTGGAATCTCAAGATTTTTTATCAATTTTTGATTGATTGCCTTGAATGTTGTTCCGGTTCCTTTTGCCGATAGTTGTGTCTCAAAATAGCGAAAATAGTAGAGTAGATACTTCAAATCCAAAGAATCATCAGGCCGAATAGCTGCTAAACCACGACCGATACAAACAGTTCCGGGGGACAAATTTGTTGGGCCAACAGGTGCTCTTACAGAAAGCAAAATATCATTATATTGTGCAATTTTAGTTGGGCTAGAACAATACACACGGACTTTAGGATATAACTCTCCAAAATCAGCCTTTCCCTGAAAGAAAGGAATTCCCTCTCCAGTACTATTATAATATTTCGATTCTGGTGACTGCCCGGCTATAATAGTTGCGCAGTCCTGTAGTTTTTTTATTGGATACATTAAATGCGTTCTCCTTACGCTACCAATTCCTCATTCATTTCGTCCAAAATCTCCTGATACTTTTCTCCGAACACCCGATAGAACCCACCTAAGCCGCCTTTGCTGTCAAACGGCGTATACTCCAAGTCCTCCGGCAGAATGCTCAGGGATGTGATGATATGCTCCTTGATCAGCCGCAGCCATTCCATCTGTTCAGCGGTAAAGTGGACCGCACCGGTGTTGCGGCGGAAAGTCCACTGTTTGAAGTTATAGTTTACCCGGTCGGCAAAGGGCGAAAGGGTATCCGTATAGCCCATCTGAAAACGGATAATAGAAATCAGATCGGTCAGCTGAGCGAGTGTGCCTTTCTTTACCTTGTCAGGCTGCTTGATGGCATAACAATCCCACAGGCGCTCGACCGTGATGCCCTTTGCTTTGAGTTTTTGATACAGTTCCGTCAGCTTTTTCAGTACCATCGGACGTTTTTTATACGTTTCATTGTAGATGATGCGCAGGGCAATGATCTCATCTTTGTTTTCCTCGATGAAATTCTTAAATGTAGAGATCACCCGGTCTGCCGTTTCCTCCTGATTGGTATCATAACCGGCAAAGAGTACCTTGTCCAAATTGACGCTGTCGATGATCTGGTCATGGCTGCGTCGGACATTTTCAATAAAATCGCGAACTTCCGGCTTCTGGAAAGGTGCAACGGCCTGTTTGATGAGCTCTTTCTGGGTCTGTGCAAGCTGTTCCGGTGCGGGCGTAAGCACGCCGCTTTCTGCTTGTGCTTTGGCCTGAATGACATCTTCATCAAAGGCATTCAGCAGATTCTCCGCAACCTGCTCTGCGGTCTGCCCCACGGTTTCTTTGAACTGCTTGTGTTCGCTGCGTTCCATCCTGCGGCTGAGACGAATCACACGGTTTGCAAGAGAAGTCAAGGTATCCTCATCCCGCGCACCGAGTGCAATGTTCATCATCAGTTCCTTCATGGAAACAGCTGGCTTGCGTTCCAGCGTACGGGTCTCGGTCTTTTTGGATTTGGTTACACCCACTGCATCCACGATCACAAAATGATCTTTGTTTTCCGTAGCAGAAGGTGTTACCTTTTGTAAATCATCCTTGCTCAGTGTGCGGGTGCCGCGGCCTTTCATCTGCTCGAAGTAATTGCTACTGCGCACATCCCGCATGAAGAGCAGGCACTCGATGGGCTTTACATCCGTACCGGTCGCGATCATATCCACGGTAACGGCTATACGTGGGTTGTAGTCATTCCGGAACGAGCTGAGAACGGCTTCCGGATTCTGCGCACTGTAAGTGATCTTTCTGCAAAAATCGTTTCCTTCGCCGAATTCTTCCCGGACGATCTGCACAATATCGTCTGCATGGCTGTCCGTCTTGGCAAAAATCAGCGTTTTGGGGACTTCTTTCCGGTAGGGGAACAACGTGGTATGGAGTGCTTCTTTGAAGGTGCGAATCACAGCGCGGATCTGGCTTGGATTTACGACATCCTTATCCAACTTGGACTGTGTGTAGAACACATCCTCGTCCATCTGCTCCCAGCGTTTTGCGCGCGTCAGGCGGTTACGCCGCTCGATCAACTGCTTTAGGATGGTTGCACCATTTTTCGTCACATCGGTTTCAATCAGATAAATGTCCTCGCCAACGTTAACGCCGTCCAGAACGGCCTGCTCTCGCGTATATTCGCTGACAAAATTTTCATTGAAGTAGCCGATGGTTCGCTTATCCGGCGTAGCGGTCAGGCCGATGATAAACGCATCAAAATAGGAAAGCACTTGACTCCATACATTGTAAATAGAACGATGGCATTCATCTACAATGATACAGTCAAAGAACTCCGGCGGAATTTTGGCATTGTAGACGACCTCTTTTGGTGCTTTGCTTTCGGCGGTGACATATTCCGCAAAGGGAATCTCTTCTGCCTGTTCGTCCAGTTCTTCCCCTTTTAGAATGGAATACATCCGCTGAATCGTACTGATGCAGACCTGTACATCCCCGGAAATATAAGAGTTTTTTAACCGGCGTACACCATACAATTCCGAAAAGCTGCGAGGATCGTCATTGGGCTTGTATGCCATGAACTCGCGCTCGGCCTGTTCACCAAGGCTGCGGGTATCTACCAGAAACAGGATGCAATTCATTCTGCCGTATTTCAACAGCCGATAGGCGGCAGTAATGGCTGTAAAGGTCTTGCCTGCGCCGGTTGCCATCTGCACAAGAGCGCGCGGCCGATTTTCTGAAAACGAAGTGTCCAGACCATGAATTGCACTGATTTGACATTTGCGGAAGCCCGATTCATCCAGCTGCGGGATACGCTTCAGATTGTTGCGCACAGTATCCGGTTCAGCAAGCCAGCGTTTCAACGTCTCCGGGCGGTGAAACGAGAATACTTCGCGCGAACGGTATTTAAGATCTGCGTAATCGGTAAAACGCACCAATTCGCCAGTGGCTTCGTAGGCGAACCGAACCTTGTACTCCCGCTTTACCCATTTGAACTGGCTATTTGCATAGCGGCTGGACTGCGTTTCCACATCTGTCAGCGCTTGACCTTCTTCGTCTTTCTTTGCCTCTACAACACCAACTGGCACTCCCTCAATGAAAAGTGCATAATCCACCGGACCGGTATTGGTAGGGAACTCGCGCACTGCAACACCGGAAGCAACCGTCAGATTTAGTTGTTTCAGATCCTGAATTGTCCAGCCACTTTGCCGCAATCTGTTATCGATCTGTTCCCGCGCTCTTGCTTCCGGAGTCATAACGATGCACCTGCCTTTGCTATCTTAGAGCAAACTGTTGATACCTCTATTTTATAAGATGCAACACAATATTACAAGTGTTTCCTTTTTATAAATTTCAAGGCGATATACTTCATGAGAATTTTTCAAAGTACTTGAAAATACGTAAAATTCATGGTATAAATTATACGAAACAATTGCTGATTAGTATCTGCTGCTCAACAATATCTAAATGGGAGGTGCCTGCCATGACCGCCGTGATCTACGCCCGCTATTCCAGCGACAATCAGCGTGAAGAATCCATCGAAGGCCAGATTCGTGAATGTACGGCTTATGCCGAAAAGAACGGCATCACGGTCATTAAGCACTACATTGATCGTGCATTCTCCGCAAAGACAGACAATCGCCCGGAGTTTCAGCAGATGAT